>Ga0233414_10000630_pt1 | contig 14279 bp, 17 predicted proteins | sample Na_anoxic_10_MG_FD_189020 | JGI IMG/M metagenome (GOLD analysis project Ga0233414, IMG submission 189020) | Seawater microbial communities from Saanich Inlet, British Columbia, Canada - Na_anoxic_10_MG | ecosystem: Environmental > Aquatic > Marine > Inlet | place: Canada: British Columbia...
TTTACACCTTTGGTTATTTACACCTTTGGTTATTTACACCTTTGGTTATTTACACCTTTGGTTATTTACACCTTTGGTTATTTACACCTTTGGTTATTTTTATGATTGATTAGATGATGCTTCTCCGATAACCTCCCCGTTGCGAAAAACTTTACAGCGAAACGACTGCTTACTTGGTCTAGCACAAACTACATTATTAGATGGTTCGGCATTGAAAAATAATAAGTCTTCATGTCCTGTAGAATAAAAGGTAATAAACCATAACAATCCTAATACAAAGCCTACTAAAGTTCCAAGAGCAATTCCACCAAAATTAGTACACCCTCCCATCCATTTTGTTCCTCCGTCTAATACCAATAAAGAAGATACAAATATAAGGACGGGATAATTAATACCTGATATATATGCCATTGGCATATAAAGATATGCGAGTGTAAAAGCTATAAACATACTATTAAAAGCAGGACTTATGTATTCATTTAAATTAAATGGAAATTCTATTAAATTACAATAAGCAGGAATCATTTTTTCCGATTTCACCTTTAATGTATTTAATAGAAATAAATTGATTAAACAAGCTATTAATATACCTCCTAAATACACCATTCCCTTGATATCTGAATTAAATAATGATATCAGAAGTAAGCAAAATGCTAATAAAATTGGGGATATTGCTGCAAAAAATTGTAATATATTACTAAAACTCAGTTGCATTGCCATTATTATATATATTATAGTATAAGAATTATAAAAAAATTGATGGTAATTAATTACAATATAACTTATTATACAATAATGAATACGAATATGAATACGAATATGAATATGAATATGAATACGAATATGAATATGAATACGAATATGAATATGAATACGAATATGAATACGAATATTGAAGATTACCAAATTATTAAAAATTTATTTGATGATGGGGATGAACAAGAGAGTATGAATAAATTAGGGGAATTAATGAATTCTTATATTAATAAATATTCTCAAGAAATTAATAATCGGAAATTTATAAATATAAATAAATATCGCACCGATACACAAATAGTTTTTGATATTTTAGATTATGTATTTACAAATGAAATAGTATTAAAAGAAATGTCATTTGATGCTGATACAGATGATGAAATGGATATTAAAGAAAAAACAGAATATTTTAACTTTGTAAGTAATATTAAATATATATTAATAAATATAATTACAGTAAATCTTGATAACCCAGATGAAACATTTACTGTTAATTGTAATAACGCAATTCATTTTATGAATCAAAAAAATATAGAAGCAGAATCATTAAAAAAAACAATGAATACATTAGCTACTAAAATAAATGATGTAGCCCAAACTTTATCTAATATAGTAACCAATTAAATTTTGTATATATTCTTGAAGATTGAAAAATAGAAAAAAAAAGTAAAAATAGATTAATTTTTTTAATTTTTATAATCAAAATTTTCACAATGAGTATTCCACCATTTTATAAAAGTATTCACCGTTTGTCCTTTGTGATAATTATATGTTATTAATCTTGGATTTGGATTCGGTTTCGTCCATATTTGAATAAAATATTGAACTACATCAACCATTTTTGCTAATTTATATTTTGTATTTAATTGTTCTTCTGTCCAAGAAGGTTTACCTAATCTCTGATTTACAAAATTATGAAATGATAATAATACTAACTGTAAATCATGTTTTGTTTTAATCAAATTACTATCTAATGTTCCTAATTTAGCTTGTGCGTGTCCCGCACATTCAGGACACGGTAAATGAGAACATATTTGACGAATGATTGATAATAACTCATTTTTCATTTCAGGAAATTTATCATCTTTTATTTTTTCTGCTAAAGTGTGAAATAAGAACCATGTGCTAGGACCCCAATATTTTGTCATTTCTATATATTAAACAAATATAAAGAGTTTTTTGCGTTTTTCTGTATAATGAATATAGTCTTGGAAGGAGATATAAATTTTTATGATGAATTACATAATTTAGATTCTGATGAAGAAGATGAAAATGAAGAATTGTGTTTAATAACAAATTCCGCATTAGATAACAATCATATAGTCTTACCGTGTCAACATAAATTTAATTTCATACCTTTGTATAAAGAAGTTTTAAATCAGAAATTAGCTTCTGTAACATCCCATTTAAATATAGATAAACTATTGATAAATGAAATCAAATGTCCATATTGTAGGCAAAAAACCACTAAACTTTTACCACATGTAAAATTACATAATGAAATGGGTTATTATGTAGGTGTAAATAGTCCTGAAGATTATTGTATGCCCTTTCATATATGTAGTTACATTTTTAAATCAGGAAAAAATAAAAATAAAAATTGTAATAAAACAGGTTTCTATAAAGAGGACAACTGTTATTGTTCTCAACATCATAACACGAAACATAAACAAACTAAATTATCTAATGAATTAATAACATGTAAAGCGATATTAAAATCCGGTAAAAGAAAAGATATGGAATGTGGATCAAAAGTAACTGACGGACAATTTTGGTGTAAAAGACATTTGCCCACATAATCCTCCGATCAGAGCCGATTCACCGACCATAATATGGATTTCCCGATTTAGGAGGATAAATTCATTGATTTACCTTGACATCAAGTGACTGTTTTTACACAAAAATATAACAACAATACTTAGATAATGTAGCCAATCGTCTACATATGTAGGTAGAAAAGATGGACTGAAAAAAAGGCACTGTCAATGATGGATGTAGGTATTTTACTTTTTTACTTTTTTCACAGACCTAATCTGACTTTTTAAAATTACACACATATATTTGTTGTGTTTTTTTTATTTTGGGAAAAAGGATTGGAAAAAAGGTGAAAAAGGCGTTTTAGAGCATTAAGCTCTCATTTCAAAAAAAATATTTTTCCATTTGTTATTGATATTTTTTTTATAAAATCCGATATATTTTTGTAAAACCATTTAGACGACTTTTTATATTTCCATTATATAACGACAATGGAAATAAATGGAAATCTGAAGTCTGAAAAAGTCGTTTTTTTATATAGCTGTAAATCTTGTAACTACCATTGTAGGCGGAAATATGATTATAATAAACACTTGCTCACTAGAAAACACCTTTTGGAAATAAATGGAAATAATATTGACGAGAATGGAAATAATGGAAATGAAATTGTCGTAAATGTATTTAACTGTAGTTGTGGTAAGGATTTTAAAACTTATTCGGGGTTTTGGAAACATCAAAAGAAATGCTACATAGCTCAAGAGAGTAATAATATTATTATTGATAAAATAACTACTCCACAAAATGTAGATACTACTATATTAAATGAATTACATACAGTTATTAATGAAAATAAAGAATTACATACGGTAATTAGAGACCAACAAAAACATATGGATGATAAAAATAGCCATAATAACTTCAAAGAACTCATTGTAATGATGATGAAGGAAAATAAAGATTTTCAATTACAAATGCAAAAATCTTTTTTAGATATTATCCCACATGTCAAAGGTGATATTAATAATAGTAATAATAGTAATAGCACGACAAATAATCAATTCAATATTCAAATGTTTCTAAATGAGCACTGTAAAGATGCGATGAATTTAACTGATTTTATACAATCATTACCTATAACCGCTGAAACATATGACCATACTATAGAGGATGGATTAACAAAATCGATTACTAAAATGATGGTTAATGGTTTAAATCAATTGGATATTTTACAGCGTCCTATTCATTGTACAGATGCATCAAGGAAGATATTATATGTGAAGGACGATGATATATGGGAAAAGGACAATGAACTACTACATCTATTGAAGGGAATACAAGATTTATCAGTAAAACAAAGAGTGAATATACATAAATGGCAAGACGCAAATGATGGATGGGATGTAAAGGATGATTTACAAACAAAAATAACTATGTTAGTCTTTCATACCATGACAGACATTGAAAATGATGAAAAAGAAACAAGAAAAATAATTAGTGCTATTAGCAAAAATACTTACTTATCTAATGATATTAAAGACGAATATAAAGGAGTAAAAGTTTAAAAGTGTAAAATTTTAACTATTGATTTACATTTTTAGATTTTTTATTTTCGTATTTTTATGCGAACTTAAATGTCCAACGGTGTATAAGACTTGCCAATTTATTCATCATCATCATCAATACCAGTAAACCCCCATCCATTCCATTTACCCATATTCTTTGGATGAAATCGGTCCGCCATTAAGTCTTCAGCAATTCCACCATTTTTAAACATTTTATTTTTCATAGCTGTATAATCATATGTAAATATACTTGGATTGTTAGACAAATAATACCAATTCACTTTATCCAAGTGTTGTTCCAGAATATGAATCGCATTTCGGTTGGAAGACAACCAATACCAATGAACTTTATCCAAGTTTTTTTCCAGAATAGGAATCGCATTTGGATTTTGTGACAACCCGACCCAACTCACTTTATCCAAGTTTTGTTCCAGAATAGGAATTGCGTTGGGATTTTTAGACAACCCTACCCAACTCACTTTATCCAAGTTTTGTTCCAGAATATGAATTGCGTTGGGATTTTTAGACAAACCTACCCAATTCACTTTATCCAATTGTTGTTCCAGAATATGAATTGCGTTGGGATTTTTAGACAAATAATACCAATCCACTTTATCCAAGTATTGTTCCAATATCTGAATCGCATTTCGGTTGGAAGACAACCAATACCAACACTTCGCATCAAATTTATCCAAGTTTTTCTCCAATAGATGAATAGCATTTTCATTATAAGACAACCAACGCCAATGAACTTTATCCAAGTTTTTTTCCAATATATGAATCGCATTTGGATTTTGTGACAACCCGACCCAACTCACTTTATCCAAGCGTTGTTCCAGAATATGAATTGCGTTGGGATTTCTAGACAAATATTCCCAATCAACTTTATCCAAGTTTTGTTCCAGAATATGAATAGCATTTGGATTGGAAGACAACCATTCCCAATGAACCTTATCCAAGTTTTTTTCCAGAATAGGAATCGCATTTGGATTTCGAGACAACATATACAAAGATGTGATATCAATTGGTATCCAATAACGTAATTTCATATATTTAGTAGTTGACGACATTTACTGTATTTGTTATATTAATGATTTTAATATAAAAAAATAAGTTACTTCAATTTTTTTACACCTTTGGACATTTAAGTTCGCACAAAATATAATAAATAGATCTAATCCAAATTGAATTATAATTTAGCATTAAATTATAATTTATTTTTATTTAAACATATTTTTAATGTATATAAATGAGATTATTATTGTTATTTATTTGGATGTATTTTTGTTACTGTTATGAAGAAAATATTGCTCTACATACAGTCAATCTTGCTCAAGCAACCTACACTGTTTCTAATGTTGATGAATGGAATTGTTATACTTGCGATCCTTCCATCAAATTAGAATATATCGTTGAACATCATGGTGCGAAAGCACTTCAAGGATTTGACTCTTATACGAATACTATATTTACCGCCTTTCGCGGCTCATCTAATATTCTAAACTGGATTGATAATATTCAAATTTCTAAAATATCTCCTTATAATGATACTTCCATTAATGTAGAGAAGGGATTTTATAAAGCCTATGAATATTTAAAAGATGATTTGTTTAATAATATACCGACTCTTGTATCAAAATATAATACAAATCAAGTAAGTATTACTGGTCATTCTTTAGGAGCAGCAATGGCTACATTAATGGTTTATGATATTTCAAATTTTTATAGTAATTATAAAATAACCTTTTTTTATACATTTGGAAGTCCTAGAGTAGGAAATTCCGAATTTGTCGCCTCTTTTCATAGTTTTAATATTCCATCCTATCGAATTACTCATTATTATGATATTGTTCCACATATTCCAGAAGAATTTATGGGTTATTCTCATATATCAAATGAAATATGGTATAATGAAGAAAATAATCATTACACTATTTGTAATGATAATGAAGAAGAAGATAACAGTTGTTCTAATTCTTGTGCCCCTACCCACTGTACTAGTGTATCAGATCATTTATATTATTTAAATGTATCTATGGGTAGTGGTGAATAGAAACACAATAAAATAAAAATATTTTAAATTAAATATAAAAAATATAATTAAATATAAATGTTTATTCTAATATAATGGAATCAAAAGAAGAATTAGTGAATCATATTCGTGGTTGGATTCAAATAGATAACGATATAACTAAACTACAAAAAGAAATTAAAGAATTGAGAGAAAATAAAAAAACTTTGACTGCTTCATTAGTAGATGTTATGAAAAATAATGAAATAGATTGTTTTGATATAAATGATGGAAAACTTATTTATTCAAAATCAAAAGTTAAAAAAGCCATTAGTAAAAAAACATTATTCTCAGCATTAGAAAGTTATTTTGAAAAAGATTTAGAATCAGCAAAACAATTAAGTGAATATATTTTAAATAGCCGCGAAGAATCGGTAAAAGAATCGATTAGACGAAAAAAAGATAAATAAATATTAACATTTAACATTTATTATTTAAAAATTTATTAATTATTATATTTAATGTTTAATTATAATAATTTATTACAAAATATTAATGTTGATATTCAATCTAATGATAAAAATGACGATGATGAACATATTGATTTATTTAATATAGAATCTAAAATAATGGAACCAGATGAACCTTTTATGGATACAATCCTCCAGTATCCTTTTATGGATAATATGAATATATCACTAGAGAGAATTAAAGGGAATATAAATGTGATCTTATATAGAATCAAACAATATAAAGGATTTCATATCGTTGAATTTTATATAAAACAAGATTTCATAACTGTAACATTAGAAGAAAATGATGCCGAAATCTACACAAAAATCAATGAACTTATTAAAGATGTCTCTGGTATTAAAAAATTAAAGGGAAATATACAACATCAAAAATCAGAATTTATTTTTATTCAAGTGAAAGAGAATGATGATTTTAATCATTGGGTGACTTTATGGGATATTATCGTCAATCGTCAATATTTTGGACAAGTATTTCATAATCACATTATCCATTTTTTTATATCTCACAACAATATTTGTGATTTAAGAATTCATAAAAAAATCTGTTTAAAACCTAGAATTTTATACTGTAATGTAAATGATGAATACTTATCGTATATAAATAAAAATCATTCTATTCAATATTGTCAAGATGGACCATTAATTACATTACATAATTATAAGGAATTGGATAACGTTCGTTCTATCTGTTTTATTGATGATCATGATGATACTGAAATTGAAAATCTACAACAACGAAATCATATATTAACATCATCTTCTAATAATCCTTTATGGATTTTTAAAAATGAAAGCGAAATAATTATCCACATAAAATAATACTAACATAAAATTATAGTAACATATATATATATAATTATGAATATGATGACTATAGCTGGTATATTTATTGCTATTTTGGCAATAAATTATATAGTGACTTTAGTAATGAATTTTTTAGGTATTCAATTACAATTTTATGGTAGTTACTTATTATGGATTTTTGCTATTTTATTATTTTGGGGTTTTTTACCTGGACCTGTTAATTATTTTGAGTAATACATACTTATACATCCAATGATGATTTAAACATTACATGATGCATCATTTATATTTGGTTCCTTGTCATTTTTATCAAATTCTTCAAGTAATTTTTTAATAATTTTATTTAGAATATCTGGATTCATTGTATTTTTTAAATTATCAACTAATTCATAATCTAATGGTTTTCTACCATGTTTATTCTCAAATTTAGTAGTCCAATCTCTAACTTCTTTTTCATATCCCGCCATTATTTTATGTTTTTGTCTAACAACTTCCATTAAAGATGGCTCACCCATTTTGTCATCATTCTCAATAGTTGGGAATAATATTTCTGCCGTACTTACTAATTCATCACATATTTCTGGTCTTTTAATATGAGGATGAATACTCTCGTCATCTTTTTCATTCTCAGGAATTTTTCTTGCCGGAAATTTTTCTTTAAACAATGTAATCGTTTTTTCATTAATAGAAGGACTCGTTTCCATTAATCTATCATATTCCTCCTTATACATTTTAAGCATATGTCCTACATGCATTCTCTCCTTTCTTGATTTGGCTAATTCTACCTTAATATTACGATACAATTTATCCCAAGAAATAGAACTAACCCTATGTGCTTCATTTAATTCACTAATTTTTAAAAATTGCGCAATTGTTGTTAAAATCCCGGCAAAAATATTCACTGCTCCAATCCCCATCTGAGCCATTGGTCTAATATCCTCTGGAAATCGATCTTGCGCAAAATTAGCAGTTCCTGTTAATGTACTCATTATAATTACAGGTATTGTATACCAAGCATGTGTACTAGAATATGCTTGATGTGCTGTTCCATGAAGCCATCTATAACACATCGCTTTATCTGCCCATTCAACGAGAATTGTTTCATGTTCCGATTTCCATTTATGTTCTTTAAATGTTACATCATTTTTACGATTCGTGTCTTTGTCACTACTACCTTCATTATTTTCATTTATATCATCTGTATTTTTCATTATAAATTATAAATATAATTTATTTTTATAATTTTTATCTTAATTTAATATAATATAATATGAATAATAAAATAAAAAAGGTTAAAATTATATTTGATGAGGTGAAAGAATTACGTAATGAAATTAATACATTATTTCTATGTTTAGATGGTCGTATTTCTAAATTAAGTGAAATATATAATGAATTTATTAAAAATACTAAACAAATTAGAACCCCTGATGTCAAATCATTTATTTTTAGTTTAGATTCATTTTATTTTCAAAATAATCTATTGAAGAGAGAATATAAGAATTTAAAAGATTTTAATATCATTATTATAAATCACATGTATGGAGAATATTATAAATTATATAGACTGATTACCGATTTTATAGTTAAAAGTCGTATAGACGATAAATTACCCGATATTTTAAAAAATAGAAGTTATCCAACATATGATGATTTGGACGAAGAAAAACTATATGATTTTAATTTAATTATTCAATTAAATGAAGATATCATGAATATTGTCAATTATTTAATTACTATTCGTAATGAAAAAGAAATGTCATTGAAAAATTATCACATAAATCAAGGTTTTGGATTAAATATTAATAATTTTGTTTCGACTTTTAATTATGAATTTGATGTATTAACAGAACGAATACATTTATATGAAAAATATTTAGATTTTTTTTATCATACACATGCGAAATTATTTAACCGACTCCTAACTAGAATAAGTCTCTTAGATGCTCAATTGAATACTGATATTAAATTTGAAGGTGGTATTATGGGACAACGAAAAGATAATAAATCTTTAATAGAAGATATGAATATTAAAGGACTTAATAAAAAAGCAGCTAGAGACTTGCGAAAATCTATTACCGGAATTAGTTCACCTCTGTCGTTATTACATGATTCCAGTATTAGTAATTTTTCTATATCCTCTGAAGATGATATTTCTAATAAAATATCGGCAACAGAAAAAATATTTGGAAATGTTATTGTTGAACATGACCAATATCTAAAGAATGAAAATATTGAATATCTCCAATTTGAGCAGTCAGGAGATGAAGAAGATGACCAAGAAGAAGATGACCAAGATGATGAGGAAGTTGAAGATGACCAAGATGAAGAAGAGAATGAGGAGGTTGAAGAGGATAATAATGAGCCATCGGCAGAGGAGGATGAAGATGAAGAAGATGAGGAGGTTGAAGAGGAAGAATATGAGGAGGTTGAAGAGGATAATAATGAGCCATCGGTAGAGGAGGATGAAGAGGATAATCAAGAAGATGATAATAATAATAATAATGAGCATTCGGATGACGATGATGAACATGATGGACAAGATGAATCAATACATCTTATTATTAATAATCATAAAAACACAACAGAAGAACATCTTATAAATGATAATGTAAATACTAATACCACTCCAAAATTAACTCCTAATCAAAAAAAAAATCAAAAAAAACGATTACGAAAACAACAATTGAAACAAATAGAGAAAAATAAACATACAGATGACAATATAGATGACAATATAGATGACAATATAGATGACAATACAGATGACTAATAATCTTTAAATATTTTTATTTAATATATTTAAAAATTGAAATAAAAATTAATTATTAATTAATTATAAAAAGTATAATGGAACGACGCTTAAATAAGAAGATAGATGTTTTTATTCATGGATTTAAAAAAGATGTATGTGATAAAATTCAGTCAAATGAATTATTATCCAATAATCAAGGCGATTTATTAACAATATTAAATTATATTTATGAGTATGATAGTTTTGAATTATCCAAAGAAGATTTTATGAAAAGAAAACGGGTTAAAAGCACTATACCAGTATATGAAAGATGCTGTGCTAAAAGGGCGAATAATGAACAATGTACTAGACGTAGACAAATCGAGTGTCAATTTTGTGGCACTCATAGTAAAGGAACTCCTCATGGAATTATTACGGATAATGAAGTTTCTTCAACTACTAAAGTTGAAGTAAGTGCTATTGATATTAAAGGAATTGTTTATTATCTAGATAATAATAATAATGTATATGATATGGAAGATGTAATGGATATGAAAAATAACCCTAGAGTAATAGCTAAATATATTAAACAAGGAAATGAATATTCAATCCCTGAATTTAATGTATAAAATATAATATAAAAATATAATTTGTTATATATTATGTTGTATCACTTAAGAAAAGGATATAAAATAATTAATATTGAACTATTACAACATGTAATGCGAAAACCGATTATAAAATTTTGTAATGGAAGAAATAACTATATTGATAAAAATATATGTGATTGTTTATACACTTGTAACATGAATACTGATAAAAAACAAAAAAAAATTACATATCATACAACACAAATCTGTGTTTTTACTCAAAAATATCAAAATATAGACGACTGTATATGTATTAATAAGTGTTCAGGTGCGCAAAATGAATTACAATTATATTTTTCATTAGAAAAATGATGAAATTATTATTGATTTACGAAATAACGCTTAAAAAAAAGAACTATATAAATATTATAATGAATACTCAACAAACAGAACATATTACTTTTTTTTTAAACAAATGTAATATAATTACCAATAATTTAACCGAACTACACGGTTTAACCATTCCTAGAGAAATTTTTTTAGATAAAGAACTTTATAATTCTATTAAAGAAGATATATTAGGATTGAAACAAATATTTACTTCATCATCATTAACTGGACTTCAATCTAATGCTGAAGATAATCAAAAATGGCCTTTATTAAATTTAGTTAGACAAGTGTTGCGTTCGTGTAATTATAATATGAACCCTCGTCGTGTTAGTGCCGGATATACAAAAGATGGTAAAAAAATATATAAACGAATGTTTATCATTGAAAAAATAAAACCTATTATTCAATCTCAAACTGAACCGGAACCTGAATCTGTATTTACATCTTCAGGTTCATAAACCGTATCTTCAATTTGTAATGATTCACCAACTATTTTATCCGGATCTACATCATTAAATTGAACTTTATGTTTCAAATAAGCACTATAAAATACATTTTGTTTTGTATTCACTGTAGAATATACATCTGATACCTTAAATCCCATAAACAATAAATTTGTCAAATATACAGTTACTGTTTTGCTATCTAAATAGTGACTATATACAACAATTGAACTTAATACAGCATTTATAATAAATGTAGCGGTTGAAATATATCCTGCTTTTTGATAATACTTATCTAATTTTAAAATACTTTCCTTCTTAATTGTAGAGAGTTTTTCTAATGCGTCACCTACAGACTCATTGTCTACAGGAGTAAATCTATTCACTTCTAAATAATTAATTAATTTATTTTCTCTCTTTACTTCTACAAAATATAGAAATAAGAATGTTAACATAGTAACGGCATTAAATGCCATTGTAACTTGTGAGAGAATATCATCACGATTTATATTTTGATTCATAGAACAAATAGTATCATCACATTTTTGTGGAACAAAAACAACCAGAAATGCACCCATTAATACTCGATAAATTTCCAATACTAATGTGGAAGCAACATTCATTTTTTGCTGGAAATCTTGATCATTTTGTTTTTCTTTTATTTTATCCATTATTGATGGTCGTCTTACTTGATTATTATCCAAACAAACTGTTGTTAATTCACCCAAACTGTCATTGTGTAATGTATTATTTTGTTCTGTAGAAGACATTATAAAATAATACGATAAAATAAAATAATATTATAAACCTTATTTAATGTTTAATAATAATCGTGAAGTATACGACTTTGGGTCTTTATTTAGATAATAAAAATTTACTAAATCTGCGGGAGAATACAAATACTCTTTGATATTTTTCAATTTTTTACTATTTATTTTATGTTTAAACAAATGATAATATATTTCGGAAATTGTATTATGACTCGCGTTATCTAATTTATATGTTAAATCAATTCGTCCTCGTCGGGTTAATGCACTGTCTAATTTATGATAGTAATTGGATGTAATGATAATAATTCTCCCTGGTGTTTCTCTAATACCATCCCATAAATTTAATATATCATCCAATGTAATAGGTGGTTCAACTGGTAATTTTGATAATATATTTTCAATCTTTTCATTTTTTTCATTATTTAATTCCATTGTTGATTTTTTTTCGTTATCTATTTTGGTATTTTCAATGAAATTTCTATCATAGACAATATCACCAATACAATCAATGTCTTCGAATATAATAATTTTCTTATCAAAATGAATACTTTTTTCATCATTGTTGTTATTATATCGTTCTTCGTAAAAGAATTTATTTAATTGTCTTTTCGTTTTAATTAATTTTAATGGTATTACAATTAAATGTCGTTGTGTTAAATTCGCAATTGCCTTTATTACAGAAGTTTTACCTGTTCCTGGTGGTCCATGTAATCCAATTCCAAGTGTATATGGAATTCCTTTATCATAATACCATTGTTTATTGTTGATAAATGAATTTATACTATTGACGATATTTTTTTTTCCATCAAAAAATGTATTATCAAAACTTCGTGCTGAATCAAATATATTTTCACGCCAACAAGATAAATTATTCTCATCCTCATCCGGTTTTACTGTTTCTAATGAATATATAAATTGCTGTTTTTTTCGGGGTTCTTTTATTGATGTCATATATTTGTCAGTAATTGTATCAATCAATTGTTTTAAATGTTCCAGTGAATATTTATAGGAAAAAATAGTTATTATTATTTTTATATTTTCTCCTATAATATTTCCTGGTTTACTATCACCTTGCGAATTATTTTCCATTATTTTATTTTCTACAGTAACATAAATATCAGTATCAAATATAAATTTGTCCGTTTGTAATACCGTATATAAATAATTATTTTTATCTTCACTGCTTTCTTTTATTTTATAAATATCATCGTTATTCTTAATATTACATATAATATGTCTCCATAATGCTTTAAATCTATAAGACCATAATGAAGATACTACTTGATATTGATTATATGGACATGTTATATATTGTGTTTTTCCTTCAAAAACAATACTATTTTTCTTATAGAATATATCATATATTTTGTAAAGTGATATTTGTGTTATATCTATATTATCCCTTATATAATTTATACACATCATAATAAACGACATTAATATTGCTGATATAATGGTATCAATGACTATATTGTCTGTCTTAAAGTATTGTAATAAATACATTTTAGTTGATAATAAATACTGTGATGTCCATGTCAACCTTTCCATTAGTGTTTAATTATAGAATGTATTTAAATGTATTTTAAATGTAAAAAATATATTGAAATATAAATATTTATTTTAAGTGATATGCTCTATAAAAAACATAAATAGCAATAGCTAATTCACATAATCCTAGCATATAAAGAGTATATTTTTCTTGAATATAAAAATTTAATTTAGATCCCAACAATGAAAATAAAAATACTATTGGAATTAAAATTAATCCTGCTTCTATATTTACATAACCCTGTTTGTAGTATAAATAGGTAGCTCCTAAGGAAACAGGAACAGAAGTATAAAGTAATGCAGTTCCAGCAGCTGTGTGTTCATTATCTACAATTCCAAACGCTAACAATCCTATAAGAATATAAATACTACCAGATTGTCCT
>Ga0233414_10000631_pt1 | contig 14276 bp, 13 predicted proteins | sample Na_anoxic_10_MG_FD_189020 | JGI IMG/M metagenome (GOLD analysis project Ga0233414, IMG submission 189020) | Seawater microbial communities from Saanich Inlet, British Columbia, Canada - Na_anoxic_10_MG | ecosystem: Environmental > Aquatic > Marine > Inlet | place: Canada: British Columbia...
GGAATACATAAGCCGTGTTCCTTATGAATTCAATATCGAAAAAGACCCGGGCGCAGCCAAACGTTATGGCTTTGGGGAACCTGACATGTGTTTTATAGATAATAGCAAAGCATTTGCCCTGCACCGGACCACTGACGGAACAGGCACCGGCCCTCTTTATATAACATGGACAGAAAATACAGGCAAGAGCTGGACTAAACCAGAGTATTTTGATGACAGGGGTGTGTGGCCTCAGACTGTTGTACTGGACAATGGCGTCATTCTTGCAGGATACGGACGACCGGGGTTATTCATCCGGCCTTACCAAAATGGAAAATGGCATGACAGGATTACTGTAGTTGAACCCATGGAGTATCAGACCGATACCTGTTCCTACTGCGCACTTCAAAAAATCAGTCCCGATACAGCATTGGTGTTTTATTCAGATTTTAATTATCCCGATGCCAAAGGAGTGCCCCGAAAGAGCATTATGATGCGGAAAGTGTTTACGGAGGCCTGATGCCATTTGACGGAGTAACAGTCAGGGCAGAGGCCCTTGAGCTGAAAAATGTAATATGCGAATCCCGGATTGACAAGATTCATATGCCTGAAAAAGACGAGGTCATAATGACCATGCGGAATTACAGGGGCAACCACAGGCTTAAGATATCTATGAATTCAGCTTATCCCGGAATTTATCTTACCAAAGCACCTCAGAAAAACCCTCAGTCGCCGCCTAATTTCTGCATGTTTTTAAGAAAACATATTGGCGGTGGGATAATCAGGGATGTAATTTCATATGATTATGAAAGATATTTGGGAATATTAATAGAGTCGCGCAATGAACTGGGCGATATGCAAAAAAAGACACTTATGGTGGAATTAACAGGCCGCAACTGCAATCTGGTACTCCTGAATGCTTCTGGAAAAATCCTTGATTCACTCAGGCATGTCGATTCTGATATGAGTAGAATCCGTGAAATCATGCCGGCGCGAAACTATGTTTTTATTCCGTCACAGCATAAAATCTCACCTGAAACAATAACACCCGGTCAAATCACAGCGGTTGAAGACACACCTGTTGAAAAAGCCATGCTTCAAAAAATCCTAGGATTTTCACCGGTTTTATGCCGTGAAGTTTGTCACAGGAGTAACATTGATCCAGGCAAATCGACTGACTTGCTTAACAAAGATGAAATAACCCGTTTTTCAAATTCACTTAATGAAATATTATTTGATATGAATAAAGGCAGCTTTGAGCCCTGCGTGGTCCTGAATGATGACGGCCTGCCTATTGATTTCCATGGTCTTTTGCTGACCCAGTATCCATTTATCCGGACTTTCGATGGAATCAACAGTGCACTGGATTATTATTTCACCAATAAAGGCGAAAAAGCACGACTTAACCTTCAAAAATCAGATTTAATTAAAGCTGTAGCAAGAAATACCAAGAGATGTAAAAAGAAAATCGCCATACATGTTGGTACTGTCGAGAAGGCTGATTCCATTGAAAGGTTTCAGCTTATGGGCGAACTCATCACAGCCAATATGCATGCAATAAAGCCAAATATGGAAAAGATCGAGTTGCTTAATTATTATACCGGGAATTTGACTGAGATAAAACTTGACCCGAATAAGGATGCCGCCCAGAATGCCCAGAGATACTTCAAAAAATATAAAAAGGCAAAGAGAGCCATTGCCAATTCACAGGTTCAGCTTAAACAGTCGCAGGATGAATTGAATTATCTGGAAAGTGTTGAACACAGTCTTACTGCTGTTGCAAATCCCGAAGATGTCACCGAAATTCGCAGAGAACTTGCCGCCCAGGGATATATAAAGAAAAAGCATCCAAAATATAAGAAAAAAGAACCCGAACTTAAATTCAAGCCATTCAGATATATTTCTTCAGAGGGATATGAAATTTTCGTTGGTCGGAATAATGTTGAGAATGACTATCTGACTTTTAAGTTTGCTAACTCGAGGGATCTATGGCTCCACGCAAAAGGAATACCCGGCTCCCATGTAATCATCAGGAAAAAAGATAAACGTGAGGAATTATTCCCGGACAGAACAATCTCAGAAGCAGCAATTATTGCTGCCTATCACAGCAGGGCTAAAAACTCCGGTCAGGTGGCAGTTGATTATTCTGAAGCTAAAAACATAAAAAAACCCAACAATTCCCAGCCGGGCATGGTTAATTATTTTACTTATTACAGTGCTTATGCCACTGCTGATGAGAGTATTGTCAGAGCACTGTCAGTCAAGTGATTTTTTCATCAGCTGACCAGGCTTTTTTCTAAATTTAATGCCGCTTGTGATAGCCTGTGTCGGACAAACCGGCTTACATTCACCGCATCTAATGCACTCAGCTGATGTTGGGTTTTTGTATATATCGATATCAAGTTTACACTGGATCTGGCATTTGCCGCAGCTAATGCATTTTTCGGTATCAATCTCCATCTGATAAAGTGATATTTTGTTCATCCATCCGTAAATTGCACCAAGGGGACAAAGTATCCTGCAGAACGGTCTGAATATTAGTATAGAGCCGACAATTACCGCCAATGCGATGACGGCTTTTAAGTAAAACACCCATCCAACACTTAGAAAAAGACTTGTATCAGATAACATTAGTGGTAAAGCAGCCTCGATTGTACCTGCTGGACATATGTATTTGCAAAAAGCAGGGCTGCCATAGCCGGCAATATTAACAATAAAAAGTGGTATTAATATAACAAAAATAATCAGGACCGGGTATTTTAACAAAGTCAACTTTGTCCAATTCCCCTTAAGTTTGAATTTTCTACCGGGTATCTTATAGAACAGTTCCTGAAGCAGCCCGAAAGGACAAAGCCATCCGCATATCCACCTTCCGAATATTGCACCAAAGGCTAATATTAAACCGGTGACATAAAAAGAAATTTTATACTTTGCGCTGCCCAGAACCGCCTGCAGTGAACCTATGGGGCACGAGCCAAGTGCCCCCGGGCATGAATAGCAATTGAGACCGGGAACACAGATATTTTTTAATTTACCCTGATATATCGTTCCCTTTAGAAAACCCTGAATATTGGCATTAGTAATAATTGCAGATAGTGCCTGAACAATTTTCCTTCTCATAGCAGCCACCCGATGCCGATGCATTCAAGGCATATTCTGATAGCCTTGTTAAAGACATCGACGACTTCTTCCCTGAAAACACCGAGTATTATCATGGCTGCAGCAAGAACTATAACAACTGCTCCAATTATTCTTCTTTTTCCCATTTATACACCATACCGAATCATCCGCGGGATGATTTGTTTATCAGAAGTATTCCGAGGCGATTTTGTCCAATGCCGGAAGCGATCTTTTTATTGTATCAAGGCTTATGCAAAAGCTCATCCTGAAATATCCCGCCCTGCCGAATCCCCTGCCCGGGACTACCAGCACATTATATTTTTGCGCTTTAGCGACGAATTCAAGTTCATCTTCAACCGGTGATTTTACAAAAAGGTAAAACGCCCCATCAGGTTTTTGGCACTTGAATCCAAGGGATATCAGGTGGTTATATAGTACATCCCGTCTTTCTTTATAAATATCCGAATTCACAGATGCATTAATTGCCTTTTCCACTATTCTTTGTGAAATAGCCGGGGCATTTACAAAACCGAGGGTTCTGTTATTGAAGATTATAGCAGCCATAAGTTTGTCACAGCTTTCAATTTTTGGACTTACAGCAATATAGCCGATTCTTTCGCCCGGCAAAGCAAGGGATTTGCTATATGAATTAACTACAACGGCCTTTTCGAAAATTTGAAATACCACTGGGAGTTTTTCAACGTCATATGTAATTTCATTATAGGGTTCGTCACTGATTAGCAGTATATTAATTCCAAGTTCCTTTTCTTTTTCCTTTATGACCTTTGCCATATCTTTCAGTGTTTCCTCGGAATATACAACACCTGTCGGATTATTTGGCGAATTTATCAGTACCGCCTTGGTTTTATATGTTATCGCCGACTTAAATGCTTCTACATCAATTTGAAAATCATCTTTTGTCTCAACGACTACTGGCATTCCGCCGCCGTTGCCGACATAAAACTTGTATTCAGCAAAATAAGGTGCAAAAATGATTACTTCTTCGTCGGGATTCAATATTGATTTAAAAACAACATTTAATCCTGCTGCAGCTCCGCAGACCATGCAAATATTCTCATCAGGAACTTCCATCCCGTATTGCACCGCTAGTTTACCGGCTATGGCTTTTTTCACAAAAGGATAACCCGCATTAGGCATATATCTATGGATTCCCGGTGAATCGTCAGCTGCAATCTCGTTTATTGCTTCCACAACTTCAATTGGAGGTTCAACCTCAGGATTGCCTATGCTGTAATCATAAACATTTTCGGCTCCAAACTCCTGCTTAAGCTTATTTCCCTGCTCAAACATTGCCCTTATCCAGGAAGCTCTTTTTAAATTATCCATAACTTTATCAGAAAACATAATCAACCCCCACTTCGGTTTTTAAAAATTATATCACATAACGATAAATTGTCCCTATGGACAAATATAATAAAAATAAAAAAATATCTCTATGGATAATTTTTCATTTTATCAAGCGTTATGGATTTCAAATATGAGTAGACGGCCGGAATTAATGCTGATCCGGGCGTAGTTGGAAGTTATTTCATTGCTAATGCCCTTTGTCCAGTCAAGTCCTGCGTTATATTCGATAAGCGGGTATTTGAAACCCTCTAGATTAATACCTTGTGCAACATCGGACAGCGACAGTATTGATACTGTCATTCCTTTTTTATTATGAAAAACTGTTTCGCCGGTACATAATGAAATAGTATTCTCATCATCGACAATTTTACCGGTTGAACCGTTTTCTTTAATAAACAATAAGAGTCTGATATTGGCTATCGCATGATCACTGCGAAGACCTGTGGCACACAAGACCGTTATTTCTTTGGCCCCAGCGGCCAGCGCTTTGATAATGGCAAGATGTGTATCAGTGTAATCTTTTTCCCTTGACGATTTTATGATTTTAGATTTGGTGTATTCAGCCAGTTTTAATTCATCAATGGAATCCATGTCACCGACAATTAAATTTGGAACAATACCGTATAATTCTGCATATTCCGCGCCTTTATCCGCACAAATTACATAATCGGCCCCATTAAGATGAACTTGCGCTCTGGCAACCGAAAGAGGCTGTCCTCCTGAAATAACTACCGCTTTCATCAGTCAGTCAGCTCCCTCATTTTTGAAATGACCGCCGCAGGATTCTCAGCTTTATATATGCTCGAACCGGCCACTATGACATTCGCCCCGGCATCATATACTTTCTTAATATTATCAAGGGTTATTCCTCCATCAACTTCAATATCAAGCCCTGGGTTCAGCCTATCGGCCATCACCCTGAGGTTTTTGATTTTTTCAGTACAGAACTCAATATATTTCTGACCTCCGAAGCCCGGGTTAACACTCATTACAAGGACCATGTCCAGTTCCGGCAGGACATACTTCAGGGTGTCAATATTCGTGGCGGGATTTACTGATACGGCCGCCTTTGCTCCAAGTGATTTGATATACTGGATGCTTCTTTCGAGATGAATTGTTGCCTCCTGATGTATGCATACAATATCAGCGCCTGCATTAATAAAAGATTCTATATAGTTGTCCGGTTTGACTATCATAAGATGTACATCAAGAACCATGTCGGTAATTTTCCTGATTGCCGATACCACAGGGGGGCCAATTGTGATATTCGGAACAAACCTGCCATCCATTACATCAATATGCACATAATCGGCTCCGGCATTTTCAATTATTTTTATTTCTTCGCCCAGCTTAGTAAAATCCGAAGCCAGGATTGACGGCGCTATCTTAATCATCAGTATCCCCTTCTCTTTGTCTTGGCCTCTTTAGCCTGTGTATATATTTTAACATATCTTTCATGTCTTGATTGCGAAATGACCCCATCGTTTACCGCTTCTTTAACTGCACAGTCCGGCTCATTTATGTGTATGCATCCGTTAAAACGACATTCCATGGCCAGATTTGTGAATTCCCTGTAAAGGTTTTTAATTTCATCAGGTTCAAGCAAACCTGTGTCCAGGTTTGAAAAACCCGGGGTGTCAACAATGTATCCGCCTGAAACCTCCACAAACTGGGCATGCCGCGTCGTATGTTTCCCCCTGCCAATCTTTTCGCTAATTATTCCGGTTTCCATCACCTCGGAACCCATAAAACGATTCAGGATAGTTGATTTGCCGACACCCGACTGCCCTGCGAAAACACAGACTTTTCCGGTAATATCTCCTTCAATCTGCTCTATTCCCCTACCCGATTTTGCCTCAGTTACAATAACCTCATAACCGGCTTTTTCATATTGCTGGCATAAATCCCGGATTTCAGTTTTCTTAGCAAGATCCGCCTTATTAATGCAGATAACCGGCTCAATTCCCTTGCTTTCAAAAATACATAGTAATTTATCGGCCAACAGTAAATCAGGTTCAGGATCAATTATGGATATAACTATGAAAGCCAGGTCTACATTGGCAACTGCAGGCCTGATAAGATCGTTTTTCCTTGTATGTATTGATTTAAGATACCCCTCCATGTCATTTTCATCAGTTATGGTAAAATCCACATGGTCTCCGGGCAGTGGCTTTTGGCCTAATTTTCTAAACAGACCCCTTGCCCGGCAAAAATATATGCCGGAGCTGCATTTTACGCTATACAGGCCTCCTACGCCTTTTAGAATTATTCCTTCGGGCAATAAACCACTCCTCTGAGTTTAATCTGTCAGAAAGCTCCTAGTTGGAACCATCGCTGCCGGTTCCATCCCTGCCTTCCGGTGTCTTACTCATCAACCGGCGGATTCACTTCTATCAGCTGAACCCCTTCCACATCTTTGAAATCCTCGTAATAAAGTATTGTTTCCAACTGCTGGATATTATTTATCAGTAAATTCAGGTTTGTCGCACCGTTTTCAGGTATTTCAACATATACCAATATCGGAAATGCCGTTTTCATATGACTCTGGGAATATAAAATAGCAGTAATTCCTGTATTGCTAGGGGTGGCTTCAAGTACTACCTTGATAGGTTCGAGCTGCATTTCTATTCCAACTGGATTGATTATATACGGCACAATTAGTTTATTAACCGGCACATTGAACTTAAACTCAATCTTTGTTCCTTCAGGAACACTTGCACCGGCTCCCGGGATATGCTCAATAACAAACGAAGTCGGCGTCAGTTCATTGGGCACATACTTATCAAGCTGCAGATTGCTTCTTGTAAGAAGTGATTTCACCTGTTCCAGAGTCAGTCCTTTGAAATTCGGTACCGTAACATCTTCCAACTCTGGGCCGAGGCTCACATATACCGTAATATTATCGCCTGGATTGGCTACCAAACCCTCTTCGGGGTCAGTTCTGATTACCTGCCCTTTTGGTATGGTCTCATTGTTAATTTCTAGTTTTATCGGGTCAAGGCCTAAATCCTTCAGCTGTGGTTCAGCAAGCCTATACTCAAGACCGAGCAACATAGGAATTTCGATTTCTTCTGCACCAAGGCTTACCGTCATCCTGATTTTATTAACTGCAAGCTCTTTAAAAACAATCCCCTGCTCTTTATCCTGTGCAATTATTTCCCCAGCCGGTACTTCCTCGCTGTAAACTCCGTGCTTTTCAACTATTATTCTGAATTCCGTTTCTAGTTTATCTTTAACATCCTCAAAATCCAGCCCTCGGTAATCTTCAACGATATACTCCTCGGGATCCGGCAAAACAGTTGTCATTAATTCTGAAACTCCGAAATATGTGAGTAAAATGATGATTGCCACTGCAGACAGTACTGCCAGGGTAGTTGAAAGGATGTGTCTCTTTTTATACTTAGCCAAAGGTACATCATACTCCTCTCTTTTATCTTTTGTGCCGGTGACGGGAGTGAAATCTTTCGTTACATCCATCTCGTCAACCGCATTTTCCGTGCCATCCAAAAAATCCATATTGATGCTGAATTCGGAGGGGAGCTCTTTTCCTGCGACTACCGCTTCCATCTCAGCCAGCATTTCCTTTGCCGACTGATATCTGTCATCGGCGCTTTTTGCCATTGCTTTTATCACAACTTTATTGACATCGTCCGGGATATCCGGATTCAGAGTTTTAGGCTCAGTTAATTTTTGCTGAAGATGCTTAACCGCAACAACCACAGGTGTTTCGCCGTCAAACGGCGGTCTTCCGGTGAGCATTTCATATATGACAACTCCAAGTGAATACAAGTCCGCCCTCGCGTCAACATATCCCCCTCGGGCCTGTTCAGGTGAAAAATAGTGCACAGAACCAACTGTTTTTCCGCTTAACGTAAATGTCCTTGCTGTTGCGGCTTTGGCGATTCCGAAATCAGCGACTTTAGCCACCCCGTCCTTTGAAAGCAAAACGTTGTGGGGTTTAATATCCCTGTGTACTATTCCATTTTTATGCGCATGTACAAGAGCCCTGGCAATCTGGATGGAAATGGAGAAAGCTTCTTCAAACTTAAGTTTTTCCATTTTCTTGACATAGTCACTGAGTATTACACCCTCTATGAGTTCCATGACAATAAAATGCATATCCCTGTCAACGCCTACATCAAAGACAGCGACGATATTGGTGTGGGATAATTTGGCAGCGGCCTGGGCTTCATTATGAAACCTTTCGACGAATTCTTCATCGTCAAGATATTCTTCCTTTAGGATTTTAACTGCAACAGTCCTGTCTAGTTTATTATCCTTTGCCTTATATACATGACCCATACCGCCCGAACCTATCAGTTCCAGCAATTCGTATCTATCATTGAGAACGGTATTATCCATTTACTCCTCCGGTTTTACTTCTTTATATAAAAGCTGCACGGTAATGTTATCCCTGCCGCCCCTCTCAATAGCTTTCGCTATCATAGCGGAAATTCCCTTGTCCGGTTCAGGCTCATCAACCGCCATGGCCGTAATTTCATGATCTTCGACGGCATTGGTCAATCCGTCGGTGCACAATAATATACGGTCTCCTTCTAACAAATCAAAAGCATCGGTATCAACGACTATATCTCTGTCCAGTCCCAGTGCCCTGGTAATGATATTCCGGTTCGGATGGCTTTTTGCCTGCTCCCTTGTAATACGTCCGCTGTCTATAAGTTCCTCAACATATGAATGATCCTTGGTTACCTGGATTGCTTTCCCGCCGCGGATTATATAAATCCTGGAATCGCCCATATGTCCGATATATGCTTTATCATCCGTCACAATGCATACGGATAATGTAGTACCCATTCCGGTAATAGATTTCTTTTCAATACATTTCTCTATTATTTTATTATTAATTAAATTAAAAATACCGGTGAACATTTTTTTGATTTCAGTCTCCGTAAAAGACTGCATACCGCAATCGGAAAGTTCTTTTTCAATACATTCGACAGCCGTTGTGCTTGCTACGTCGCCGAAGTCCATGCCTCCCATGCCGTCGGCAACTGCGAACACTAAATAACTGTCGCAATCAATAACTATGTTATTATCTTCGTTTCGGTCCCTTACTTTGCCTTTATCGGTCCCGGTACTGTACCTTATCAGCATGGCTCCTCCTGAGCTGGCCGCATGCGGCTTTTATATCGGTCCCAAGTTCTCTTCTTACCGTTACCTGAACACCTTGTTTTTCAAGTATATCATAAAAGCGGGAAGCATTTGCCCTGGGGTCTCCGTCATATGTAACGCCGTCAATCCTGTTAACCGGTATAATATTAACATAGCATAACATACCTTTCAATAAGCGGGCTAGCTCTTCAGCTTTCTGCTCAGAATCATTAATACCTGGCATTAAAGCATATTCAAATGATAAGCGCCTGTGGGTCTTTTTAACATAATACCGGCATGCTTTGATTAATTCCTCAATTGGATATTTTTTATTTATAGGCATTGTTGTGCTTCTCAATGTGTTGTTCGTTCCATGCAGCGAAATTGCAAGGTTAACCTGACTGTCATAGTCCGCAAAATCATAAATTCGAGGCACTATGCCGCATGTTGATACTGTTATCCTGCGCTGACCTATATCAAGGCCCTTTCTGTCGTTTGCAGATTCTATGAACTTTATGAAATTTTCATAATTATCAAAGGGTTCCCCTATGCCCATGACAACGACTCTTGCGATATCACAGCCGGAATGTGCCGAGACCGAGAGTATCTGACCCGTCATCTCCCCTGGGGTCAGGTTGCGCGCAAGACCATCCTTGCCTGAAGCGCAGAAGCTGCAGTTCATCCTGCAACCAGCTTGGCTGGATATACATAGGGAATATCCGTATGAATACTCCATGAGCACTGTTTCTACAACATTGCCATCGGAAAGTTCTAGAAGATATTTATTAGTGCCGTCGCGGCTTTTCAGTATATCAACAGGTCGCGGAATATCCATGGCAAATGCGGCGGTAAGCTTTTTGGCATCAACCTTTGATATGTTGCTCATAATTTCAAAATTAAATGTCTTTTTTTTATAAATCCAGTCCAGAACCTGATCGGCTTTATATGATTTGAATCCCATTGCAGTAAGTTCTTCACGGACACCGCCTATCGGTATATCAAGTATATTTTTCATATTTCCCTCACCAGCTTTGCCATATAGAAGCTGCCGGCCATACCGTCCGGCAGTATGGTTTTTTCTTCGCTTAAAATGAATTCTTCACGCTTCTTTAGCAATCTGTCCACCGCCTCCCTGTTTTCTTCCCTGAAAAACGTGCATGTGCCGTATATAAGCGAGCCTCCCGGTTTTACGTAATCCGCGCAGCTTCCCAGAATTTTATCCTGTAGCTCGTAGAGCGATGAATCTTCTTTATAGAACAGTTTAATCTCAGGTCTTCGTTGTGCGGTTCCTAACCCGCTGCATGGAGCATCAACCAGCACTGTATCAAACTTAGCCTTATATTCATCGTGCGGAACCGACATGTCTTTTTGAACACTCTCAATATTTGAAAACTTCACACGGGAAAAATTCTCTTTCATATTCTTTACTCTTTGTGAGTAAATGTCGCAAGCGGTTATTTCGCCTGTACCGTTCATTTGGCATGCCATATGTATTGTCTTACCCCCGGGAGAGGCACATGCGTCCATAACCTTTGTCCCCGGATCCGGCGAGGTAAATTCACCCATTGCCTGCGCCCCTTCGTCTTGAATTGACAATATACCGTCTTTATATAGTTCAAGTGATGACACTGGCTTGCTAAGCCTAAGGTAATAAGCTTCAGAGGCAATATTTCCCCTGTTAAAAACAATTCCGTATGTTTTTAGTAAATTTTCGTTAGCTTCTTTTCCTTTGCCATCATTGAACCGTATACATGTATGGGCCGGTTGGTTCATGTTTTTTAGTATCTCAATAGTTTTTTCTTTTCCATATTGGTTATACATTTTTTCAACTGCTTCCATGCTGCAGGAATATTTTATTGAAATCAATTCAAGGCCATTTAAATTTTTAAATCTATCATCAATGTGTTCTTTTTCACGGGATATTGCCCTTAGTACGGCATTAACAAATCCCCTGGTCCTCTGACCGGCAAATTTTGACGCGATTTTTACTGCCTCATTGCAAGCAGCGCTGTCGGGCGTTCTGTCCATGAATAGAATTTGATATGCACCTGTTAATATGGATGTCATCGCAGATGGGGAAATCTTTTTTATTTTTATATTTGAATATTTGGAAACAATGTATTCAAGCAAATTCTTATTTCTAAGCGTACCCAATACTATTTCAGTTATGAACCCGGCGTCCTTACCATCAAAATTCTCATTAGTCAGAATCTGTTCAAGGGCAATGTTTGAATAGCCCTTCTTAAAGAGGACCTCATGGACAACACGAAATGCAGCTTCTCTTGCTTTCATCGCCTGTTCCTTGATAAGAGCACCAGCCTGACAAGAGTCAGTACCGCTGACAAGGCTGCCGCGACATATGTAAATGCTGCGGCATTTAGTACTTTTTTTGCTGCCCCAAGCTCTTCCCTTTCAAGGATTCCCTTTGTCTCCAGCAGTTCCATAGCCCGTTTGCTTGCATTAAGTTCCACAGGGAGAGTAACAAGATAAAACAGTACTGCCGCTGCAAATAAAACTATGCCAAGTTCGATTAAAAAACCAACACTAAAAATAAGTCCGAATATAACAATGTAAGGACCTGCAGATGACCCGATATTCGCAACGGGTACCAGATAAGACCTGAGTTTCAGAGGGCCGTATCCGTCCTTGTCCTGAAGGGCATGGCCCGTTTCGTGGGCAGCTACCCCTATTGCGGCAATAGATGCCTTTGAATAAACAGCTTCTGACAGGTTTACTACCCTTTTCTTAGGATTGTAATTATCTGTAAGAATACCTTTAGCGGAGACTACATCAATATCATGCAGGTCGTTTTCATCAAGAATCTCACGGGCTGTCATCGCTCCTGTATATCCATTTCCCGACCTGACTTTTGAGTATTTGCTGAATGTCCCTTTTACTTTCGCTTGTGCCCAGATACTGAGCAGCAGAGCCGGGATCATCAGCCAAAAATAGTAATACATCCGCTTTAATCCTTTCGACCTAAAACAACTGCTTTATCGATATTATGCCAGCACTGTGAAATATCCATGGCTTTTCCATTTTCGAATTGAAGTTCATAAATTTTCAAAAAACCGGTTCCACAGGCAATATCAATTGATTCTTTTGTCAAGGATGTTATTGCACCTGGAATATTATTGTGCAGGGTATCTGAATAACCGGTTCTTATAAGCCTCAGCCTTTTCCCTTTATATGATGTAAAGCAACCCGGCCATGGATTCAGCGCCCTTACACGGTCATGAATAGATTTTGAACTATATTCCCATTCAATTATGCTCTCTTCTTTCTTTAGCATTGGTGCATGTGTTGCTTTTAAATCATCCTGGGGGATACGGACAAGGTTTCCTTCTCCTAGTTTCACAAGCGTTTCGGACAATAACTCAGCTCCAGTGATTTTTAATATGTCGTGAAGTTCACCTGAAGTCATATTTTCATCAATCATAATTTTAAATTTAAGAAGTATATCCCCGGTATCCATCCCGCGGTCTGTCATCATTGTTGTAATTCCTGTTGTTTTGTCCCCATTCATAACTGCCCTGTGAATAGGCGCTGCACCGCGGTATTTGGGTAACAGGGATGCATGTACGTTGATACAGCCGTATTTTGGTATATCCAGGACCGCCTGCGATAAAATCTGACCGTATGCGCAAGTTATGAACAAATCTGCATTCAGCGTTCTGAGTTCCTCTACAAATTCATTTTTTCTTATTTTTTCAGGCTGCATCACCTTTAAGCCATGCTCCAAGGCTATTTGCTTGACACGAGAAAGAGACACACTCTTTCCGCGCCCCTTTTTCCTATCCGGCTGGGTTATCACACCGACTATCTCATGCCCATCGCTGATAAGCCTTTCAAGCGGTGGAACAGCAAATTCCGGTGTGCCCATATATATAATTTTAAAGAATTTCATCAATTTCTTCCCCGGATTCTTCAAGTTCTTCCAGACTAATGTATTCAATAACGATATCCGTGAACAACTTTCCATCTAAATGGTCGGTTTCATGACATACCACTACTGCTTTCAGACCCTCCGTCTCCATGATCTGCTTATTGCCGTTCCTGTCTTGATATTCGACAACAACCTTCTCCGGCCTTTGTACCCTTCCATATTTGCCGGGAACACTGAGACATCCTTCTATTTCAATTTGTTCCCCTTCGGTTTTTGTTATGACGGGGTTTACCATTTCATAAAGCTGCTCATCAATATCAAAAATAGCAACTCTTTTCAATATCCCGACCTGGGGGGCGGCAAGTCCGACACCCGGTGCTGAATACATGGTTTCCGCCATGTCATCGAGAATACTGTGGAGTTTTCCATTAAACCTATCTACTTTTTTTGCTTTTTTCCTGAGGACCGGATCCTCATCCACTCTTATATTCCTTAGAGCCATCATTACTCCTTTAATAATATTACGATACGGCAGTGATAAAAACCGCCTGTAAATATAATACCACCAATTGAAGGATTTATTCAGAATTTAATGACTTGATTATCCATAAGTTCGGACGAAAACGCTGTTTGAATTATATTCATAACAGCGTCAGTTCATATATGTGCATGATGTTTGGGCGAAATAGTCTATTCTACAGTCTGACGGAAATAATTTCGTTCAAGGCGAAATTTGACAGGGGTTTACCGAACGGAGTGCATGTTGATGCATGACTGAGGTAAAATCCCGCATCAAATACAGCAAATCAGG
>Ga0233414_10000632_pt1 | contig 14271 bp, 19 predicted proteins | sample Na_anoxic_10_MG_FD_189020 | JGI IMG/M metagenome (GOLD analysis project Ga0233414, IMG submission 189020) | Seawater microbial communities from Saanich Inlet, British Columbia, Canada - Na_anoxic_10_MG | ecosystem: Environmental > Aquatic > Marine > Inlet | place: Canada: British Columbia...
GGAGAAATCTTCTCATCAATACTCATTTGTCTATCAGAGTAGTCATAATCAGATTGTGGCACTCGTAGTTGTTGGTTTAAGTCTTCGAAGTATTGTTCAAATATATCGAGTTGAACTTGTGTAGCTGTTTTATTAAACTCGTCAGGCGTCATATATCCACGCTGCTCTTTGTTTAGTATTAATAAAACTGTCTTATATACTGTATCTACGTTTATTGCCATTTTATTTATTTGTTATAATACAATGGAGACCACGATTAGTAGTCTCCACTATATTAGTATTACTTGTTTTTATAGATTTTTCTCTATAGATCTGTAGATTTCTACACCTTCATCGGTTTTAAGGAAGGCTGCAAATGCAGAGTAAGGGTTTTCATCAAATGGAACATTCATTAATTTTCTTCCGTTTGACCCCCAAGCAAATGTTCTTTGATCTTGAGATAATTTTATAAGTCCAGCTTCTGACGCTCTAATTGCAAAGTTTCTTAATTGCACGTTATCGTCATTAGCTAACTCTATGAACATTTCAGGATTACTTCTAGCAAATAATAGTAAATCTCTTTTAAGTTCCTTAGAACTCATCTTAGCAACAGCAGAACCAAGTTCTACTCTTAGTATTGCTTCAGCATGGTCAATATCCATTTCTTTAGCAGCATTCATTGCTTCGATTTGAGAGTTTAATATATCTAAATCATTTTCAGCTACTTTTACAGGACTAAATTCGCTATATATTCTCCCTCTTAAAGGGTGATACAGAGACAATAGTTTTTGTAAGTTTTGTTTTTGCTTAGGCACAGTTAGTGATCCGTCTCTGAATACAATATGACCTAATGTAGCTTCTCCTTCTTGTTCGTTTTTAAATATAGACGCGTGATTCGTCGCGTATCTTATTTCTCTTTGTTCTCCTTTTTCTTCATCGAAGAATAATAAAGAGTGTTTTCTAGTATGTTTAGATGGTATAGTCAATGTTAGTGGATTAATACCTCCTTTTAATACATACGTTCTATCTTTTATTTCCCACTTTGGTTCAGTAGGTTGTACTGGTGTAGATGCTTTTTTAGTCTCTACGATTGGTTGAGGTGCTACCTCGACTTTTTTAGCTGTAGCTTGTTTAGCCATAATATAATAAAATTTAATAGTTTAATAAGGGTAATAATTACCCCCGTTGATATAACGAGGGTAAGAATTACATAATAATTATACTCCTTGGAATAATACAAAGTTGTTAGCTCCTTGTACACATAAACATCTTTCTGATAAGAAGTTTACTTCCATTGCATCTAGGTCAGAACTTACAGCTCCTCCTGCAGAACCAGTTAACCAAGTCTTCATCTTTCTGTCGTCAGCTTGTGAAGCTCTATAACGTACGTGTAAGAATGGACGTCTGATATTAGTTCCTAAGATTTGATCATATACTGTAGAAGTTCCTGCAGGTATTAATACACCTTCAACACTTGCTACAGCTCCTTGAATAGCTCCACGAGTAGAAGCATCGTTTAAGTATTTCCAGTCAGTTTTGTAGAAGTCGTAAGAACCTCTTCTGAAACCAGAGAAACCTAAGTTCAATGCCATGTCTTCAGAGTTTTCAAATACTCCATAAGAACTACCACCTGCATAAACACCGCCTGTTGCAGCACCTACACCAGCTAGCATATCATCAAAGTCTAAAGATGTTTGTCTGTTTAAGAATAACATGTTTTCTTCAATAGCTCCTTGAGTATCTAAGTTTTTCAAGATCTCGTCAAATGTAGCTAATCCTCCAGCAGCAGTAAACCCTACGTTAGTGTTACCTCTATCTTTGATAGCAGCAAATAAACCTTGAGTACCTTTTACTCCAGCAGTAGCAGCTCCAGATCCAGCAGCAGCTTTTTCTCCTTCTACTACAGACATTTCTAAATAGTCTTCAAAACGTAATCTAGTTTCAGATTCAGCTTTTAAATACCATAAATACCCAGAAGTTCCGTCTTCAGTTGCAACTTCTACCCATCCGATTTGTGCCATGTCAGATCCAGATACTACGTATTTGTTTCTAATGATAACTGGTGAGTTAGAGAATTGAGTAAAAGAAGGAGTAATAGTTTTATAACCACTTACATCTGCAGCTCCAGTAGAGTTAACTACGTTAGATCCTTTTCCATACTCAGAACCGTATACGAAAATCTTTAATCCAGTAGCAGCTAAAGCCCCAGTATTAGCAGCAGTATAAGGCGCTACTTCTACAGTTGCCAATACTCCAGCTTGAGAAGATTCAGTAACTAAAGCTTTTAATTCTAATCCAGCTGGATCTAAAATTACAATAGTTTGGTTTTTAGAAATAACGTTTTCTACGAAAGCATCTCCTGCTCCACCTACAGCGAAAGTAAGAGTGTTTGTTCCATCGTTAGATACGTCGTTATATGCTACGTGCAATCTGTTTTGTTCAGACCAAATTACTTGATCAGAAGTCATTGGCATTTCTGCTCCTACCATACGTAAGAATCCAGATAATGTTCTGTTTCCATAACGCTCTACTTCTTGTTCGTAGATCTCAGGTAAATACTGTTGTGCGAATGAGTTTGAATCTCCTGCTCCTGCACCACCGTTAAATGATAAGAAGTTAGATTCTAAAATTTGTTGTTTTTGACTCGGTTTAATTGAACCGAATGCTGGTGTTAATGCCATAATTTTAATTTTTAATTGTTAAAAGTTCTTTTTTTAATTTTAAGTTTTGATGAATCGGCTCCACTAATCGACTTAACTTTTAATCCATTTACAAAAACACTACCACTAGAAGTTTGTCTTGGGTCTGTCTTAATGTTTTTAGATTTAGCTACAACGTTCTTTACAGCATCAGCTTTACCTTGCTCATAAAAGTGTTGCGCTATAGTATCAGCGTTCCTAGCGGCGTACAGAGCTTTGTGATAACCTTTAGCGTCTGATATGTTTCCTTCTTTATCTAGGAACTTCCCTATAAAGTTTGAAATATCAGATTGTGCTTCAGCAACCTCGTTAACATTTTTTACTCCGTATCTAAATTTTTTCTCGCCAACATTGAAATCAAAACCTTTGAAATCGTTGTTAAGTAAATTCTTAGTTCTTTGTAAGAAATTGTTATGCTTTTCTTCTGCAGCTTTTTGATCCTCGTTGAATCTGTTAAAAAAGTCATTTGCTTTTTGTTGTTCCTGAGTTACGCCGGGTCTCAACTTGATTTCGTCGTAATATTTACTCTTGGTCTCTTCTAAAAAGCTTTTGGCTTTAGCAACTTCTTCTTTATACGCAAGTTTTTTCCTGCGAATGTCTTTCTCCTCATCTAAGTCTTCATCATATTGGAAATTATCCTCCATAATCAAGTCTAAATCATCTTTATCCAGATAAGGTTTTGATTTTTTATAATATTCTCTAATCAATGTTTTTTCATCTACATTAGAGTAATCAGTGTTTAATCTTACGTAGTCATCGATTGTACCACCTGTGTCTTCCATAAATGAAACTAGTTTTTCGATGTTTTCTGGTAATGCTTTTCCTATTACCTTTTCATCTCTAACAGCTTCAGCTACTTCTTGTTCAAGAGCTTTTGATGTTTCTACTATTTCTTCTTCTGTTATTTCTTGAATAACTCCAGCAGTCTCTTCAACTACTTCTTCAGTAGCTTCTACTTCTTCAACAACTTGTTCAACAACTGGTTCTTTAATCTCTACTTTTATAACATCTGGTATTACTTCGCCTTGGCTTTCTTCCGAAGGTTTAGATAAATCCACTTTTGTTATTTCGTTTTTCTTGCCTAAGTTCTTAGGTCTTTTAGGTTTAGCCTTCATTTTGAAGTCACCCTCTTGTTTTACTTCTGACATAATATAATATAATTAAATAGTTAATAAGCTTACCTAGGATCAAACTGCTCTAAGCCGAAACCTCCTAGGTTGTCCATACCTGCAGACTCAAAGTCTTTTGGTAATGAATCGTTTTGTCTTTGATTTATCAGTTCAGACTGTTGAGTAGCTTGTATTCTAGTTCTCTCGTCTTTCCTGTCTTCAATTTCTTTTTCTTTATTTGTTTCTGCATTTGCATGTACCTGAGCTAGTTGCATCTTGTAATTAAACTCTTCAGCCATCAATTGTTTTTTAATTTCAGCTTCTTGTTGCATTTGCTGTATCTTAAATTGAGATTTACCTTGCTCTATTTGTAACTCTGTTTGAGCTAAAGCTTGTTGCTTCTGTAACTCAGCCATAGCAGCTTTTTCTGCAGACTCAGCATTTGCTTGTGCTTGTGCCTGAATATTAGCTTGTTGCGCTTCTTGCTCTTGCTCTCTCTTCATCTTCTGTCTATTCTTTAGAAACTGATTAGCAAGTTTTAAATTTCTAATCTGTCTAATATCAATAGCGTCACTTAGATTTATACTCTGAGTTTGCAATGCAATTTGTATGTTCTTTTCTAAATTAGCTTTTTCTTCTTCTTCTGGTTCTAATTCTAAGAATATACCAAACTCGTGCATATTTAGATTTTCGATCTCTTCTAAAGTTGCTACGTTCACAGAATTTATAGAATTCATTAAAGCGTTTTTAGTAAGAGGGAAGTTTAACATATCCGCTACTCTTAAGCTTATATTCTCACATGTCCTAACTGTTATATACATTAAAGACTGTAATACGTGTTTAGTAGCTACGTTTGAATTAGCTGCTGCTAGTTTTTGTAAACCTACAAGAGAATCTTTAGCTGGCATACTACCATCTCTAGCTTCATTTAAACCTGTTACATCTCTTATCATCTGTAAATAGTATTGATAAGTTTGAGTAAGAGCTTGTATCTTATTAATACCAGACGAAGAGTTTAATTCTTGAATAGGTACTTTACCTCTGTTTGGATCACCATCTTGAGTTAAAGATCTACCTATAATACTACCAGTTTGGAAGTACATATTTAAAGCTTCTTGTGGATTATAATTTGTACCGTTACCTAAATCGACTTCAGCTAAACCATCAACATCAACAAAAACACCATCAGGTACCATCTTAGATAATACTTGCTGTATTTTTAAATGAGTAATCTGTATCATATCAGCAAAGCCAATACACTTGCTAACGATACTATCTATTCTACCTTTGTACATTCTAGGAGCTGACAACGAGTAATTCATCTCAACTTTAGTTTGATCGCTATAAGGTCTAGTCATATTCTCAGCTAGTTCCCATTTAAGCATTTTATTGCTACCTAAAACCTTAGCTCCACTATATAGTACTTCTATTGATCTTGATACTCTCTCAAAGTTATCACTTTCTGGTGGATCAAACGTATCAGGCTTTTCAAGAGCTTTTTCAAGTCCTTGATCTGTTTTCTTTATTTTAAATACTTGGTTAGAGTACGTCTTATATTCAAAGTATAAAACCTGTACACTATCGTAATTATCATCTTGACCATTATATTGTCTAGTGTAATTACTGTCTCCAGGTTGTTTTTGTATTTCTTCTAGTTCAGAGTCTGTCAAGTCAGAGAATTGTTTCTTTAATTCCTGTAATGAAATACCTTTAACTTCACCAACATAGTATATGTCTTCAAAGTTAGGGTCTTCAGTATAAGAATAAACTAAGTTAGCAGGATCAACGTAATCTACTACAACTCCTTCAGATAAGTTAAAGCTAGTTTTAGTAGCACCAATACCTAGTATTGTTAAATCTTGAGCAACTCTTTTCTTTACTTCTTCGTATCTATTAAACTCTAATATGTTATCTATAACTTCTTCTTCAGCAATCTCAACAGCTTGTTTGTAGTTTAGCTGTATAAATAAATCTAGTTCTTCTCTAGACTCAGGTAAATTAGATGGATCATTAGTTGAAAACAAATTAGTACCAAGCTTGTTTTGTATATCTTCAAGCAAAGGTTTTGCGTTCATATCTCTTATGATACCTTTAGTATAATCAGTTCTATGTTTTAAAGCGTATGGATCAGTTGCAAAAGATTTAATCTTATAACCTTTGTCAGTCATACCGTTTACAACAATATCAACAAATTTTGATAATACAGCTACAGGTTGCCAGTCTAAATTTAAATAAGACAAATCGCCGTTAATAGACATTTCATCTTTGTATTTTTGAACAGACTGCTCTCCTCTAGCGTAAAGACGTAACCTATGAAAGCTTTGCCAGTTATTACCAAATCTTCCACCTGCACCAGCACCTCTGTCTCCACGGAACCATTCGTTCTCTATAGCTCTACCAACTGCATGTCCGTATTCTAAACTTTGTTTCTCTGCATCAGATACTACCTGACTTGGAAATGTACTGTTTACATTTTTGTAAATCATTTATTGTATTATTTTTGAAGTAAAGCCTTTATTATCGTATCTACCAAAAGATACAGCAACAGGTTTCTTGTTTTGCTTAAACACTGGCGTGTATTTGTTTTTGTTACAAGCCATTATAGCTAAACCAGAACTTATAGTTGCATCAAACTTTGTTCTATTGTTTATGTCAAATTTTGCCCACTCTTCTAAGGTTTTTTGGAAAAACATATTTCCATAACCTCTTTCAGTAGCGCCTACGTAATCGTTTATATATGATTCAATTGCAGCTGCATGAGCTTGTTTAATATCTTCACTAGAGTTTGGTATACCACCTATTTCTTTTTCTGTTGTTGATAATTTAGCAAATACCTTATCTGGTCTGTTTATAGAGAAGCCTCTGTAACCTCTTCTTTTAAAATAGTATAACAATCTAGGCTTATTGTTCTCTGCTAGTATTGGCATACCATAAAATATGCAAGCCATTAGTACGTCTTCAAAAAACATCTCAGCTGTCTGAGGTCTAGCTATGTACTCTAGAAAAAACATATTAATTGGAGCGTCTTCCATACTGAATTTAGTTAAACCGTGCAAAGCACCTTTAGAACCTCTGTTGTCTACAGTTCCTGAAATATCATAACTATCACAGCCAAAAGCACCGATGTGTTCATTGCCGGCAAACTTAACCCCATTCTTTACTATCACACGGTTTTGAAGATTTATAGGTGGAATCCAACTAATAAGGAATCTACCGTCTTTATTTGGTGTAAATATAACTCTTGTGTCTTTTATACCGTTCTCCCATTGAAAGCTTCCTCTAGTAACTGTCTTGTTATTAGCAAACTCTTCGTTGTGATCTATTTGCTCGTATATCTTAGTTAAATTAAATAAAGATAATTTAGCTTCGTCTCTAAAAGCGTGTTTCTCTGTTCTTGGAAACTGACGATAATATTCATTTAAACCGTCTTGATCGTTTTTTAATCCATCAACTTCATTTTCCCAATGCTCTATAACTCCGTGAGTTATTAAATCGCCGCCAGGGTCTCTAGTTTCTTTTTTTGGGTTATCGAATACAGGTAATCCAAAAGCATCAATGAATCCTTCGTAGTTCCATTCCATAGGTATGAACAAAGAATATAGTCCTGAGCTAGTCTGCCCATTGCGGTTTCTGTTTGTGACATCTGAGGCATAATAAAGTTTTTTAAAGTTCCCACCACCTTTTTCTAAAGCATTAGAGGTTGAACCCATCATACATTTACCAACGATCTTACTACCTAGTCTTAAACAAGTCTTTGTAACTCGCCAGTTATTTAATATATTATCTGGTCGTTCCCATTTTCCACTTTCATCGTGTACTAATAGTTTTAATTTTTCACCATCATAGGAGTTGTCTCCCGTATTCTTCCAGTCAATAGTTGTATCTAATCCTTCTAGTTCTTCCTCGGTTTCACCTTCGTTAAGTTTACGTCTGGTGAGCCTTGACGCGGGTACTCTATAGGCGAGTTCCGTTTTCGGCCGGTCCATTCCGTCTTGTATTGGTTTGAAGAAAAAGGGGTAATTGCTAGAAATGGGTACAACTTTATCTGTGAACATTTTCTTTGCGTCGGCGCCAGATTTGGACAATATCCCAAACCGTGAATCCGTTGATATTGTGGCCATATTAACTGTCTCCCCAGACGCCATGAATGAAAATCCTGAACGTCTATTCTTGAGATACGACATTCCATAACACCTCTTGTCTGCTTTACAAGCTTCCCAGAATATAAAGAATAGTCTGTTTGACTCTCTATAATCTGCTGCCCCAACATCAATCTTGGACCATTGCAAGTACATGTAATGAGTACCAGTAATGTAAGTCGGACTGCCATTGTTATAAAACCAAAAACCTTTTTCTCTTTTTTCAAACTCTTTGTCTATGTATTCGTACCACTCTTCTTTAAAATCAGTTGGATATTTTTCCCAATCAAAAACACTCTTTATCTTAGATAGTTCTTTTGGATATTCCAACTTCGTCCAAACTTGATCTTTTTTATCCTGAGAACATTTGTGAACGTTCTTAGGTTTTAACGGTAATGCTATTTTTAAGTTTTGAATCTCTATGATTTCACCTATAGTTCCATCGCTACTTATTATAACTACATCATACTCAGGGTTATAGCCTTTTTCCCACTTTTTGTATCTATTATTTCTTTTGAGTACTGCTGGCTTTATATGATCTTTTACAGTACGTACTAGCGTTTGCTTATACATTACTTAGATCTACCTTCAGCAAAACCTTTAAAAGATTTTTCTTGTTTAGCATCTTTTGGTTTTTCTTCCAAAAGCTTTTCTTCCTCTTCTATTCTACTAAGTATTTCAAAAGCATCGAAAATAGCTAGCTTCTTTGTAGCTGCAGCGTTTTTTAATCTATCAGCAGAGATATCATCGTCTGAGTCAACTATTTTTTCTTTAGCTACTTGAATTAATTCTTCAACTGCTTTTTGCCCAGCCAGGATTATATTCTTTTTCGTCTCCTTTATATTCATACTTTAATAAAATATCATTAGATTCCATACAGTAAAGTCGTTGATCATCAACTATGAACTCAAACTCTCTATTGCTTTTGAATCCAAGTAAGTCTCCTTCGGCTATTTCTAGCGCTTCTAACGAGCTATTACCAATTTTTAGTATACCAACATCCTTACGCTCTTTATCCATTGAGAAACTATCGTTATTCTCTATTGGCATTAAGAAACATCTGTTACCTACAGGTTTCCATTTACCGTTTCTTTTGTATAAATAAATTTGATCTGGTTGGCAAAAATAAAGATTTTCCTTAAAAAGTTTACTACTGTCTACAGCTTCTCCTTTTTGATTGTAATATCTTCTAAATACGTTGTGGTGAATTATAACAATGTCACCAGGTTGTATTGATGTCTTTAGTGATAATGGCACAGTTATTACTTCTGCTGTTCTACTTATAAACTTAAAATTTTCTATATTAGAATTAAGTATAAGTTTTTTACCATTAACATCTATATCATTTTTATATCGTCCTTCTATAGGTTTAACTATAAAGTCAAAAACACTTCTCATTAGTATTTTAAATCATATTCAACGGATATAGCCATGTTAGAATTAAATTTCTTCCATGGCAATATCTCATTGTCTTTTTTTATATGTATACTATAAGAATTTTTAGACTCATCATAAAGTATGTGTGATATTTCGTGACCACCATATACTGATTGACCCAATGCGTAATGCATCGCGTCGTTTTTATAATCAGAACCTATACTAATTTTTCTTATAATAGATGACATAATTACTCTGCTGAAGCTTCTTCTTGTTTAACTTCTTCAAAACTACCGTCCTCTAGATTAATTGTAATACTTCCGTATTTATTTTCTAGCTCAGACTTTTGTTTTTCAACATCAGAATTGATTTCTGCAATCGCGTGTAATAAAGAGTGCTTTTGAGTTTCTAAAAATCCTACCTGTGAAACAGATTGGTTTAATTTACCTTGCAACTCTTTTAATAATGTTAATTCTTCTTCTGTGATCTTGTTTTCCATTTGATTTAATTTAATTGTTTTAGACATTTTATTTATTACTATTTATTATTACCTGATTGTTTAGACTTTTCCCAAGTCCTTCCTACAAAGTAAGCACCGTATACCGTTATTAATAATGACTGAAATATCGGTATGTATTGCGTAGCAACTTTGAACCCACCGATATTGCCATCAAAAAAAGATAACACAGTGAAAACTATAGTTAAGTATATTAGAACTAATGGGCGTATGTTTTTAGATAAAAAACTATCACTAGCCATATCAGCCTTCCAACGATCAGTTACTTGAGCTTGAGCGTCTTTATCAGCTTGTTCTAATAATTCTTGTATTTTATGCTTAGCAGCTAATCTTTCTTCATCCGTAGTGGTTAGCTTGTCTATTACACCACCAACGTCTTTAATAAGACCACCTGTTAAAAGGCTTAGGATTTTTTTCATTTCATTGACTCGTTTATAGCTTCAGCGAAAGTTCTTTTTTCTTTTTTGCTTCTTGGTCCAGCAGAGTAGGAAATTGAATTACCACTCTTGTCTACTAATTTGTATTTGTTAACTTGACCTTTTTTAGCTGTAACTTCATACTTACCCTTAAACCTTTGCTTAATCTCTTGTAATCCAGGTATTTCACCTACTTTTGCTTTTGACTGATTCTCTTTTGGACTAGGATCACTAGGTCCAGTTTTGTAAAAAGGTGTATTATTTGTTGAACTTTTCATATCTGTAGTTTTATTGTATGCTTCTTTTTCCCAAGGTAAATTTTTAGCTCCTTCATTCATTACTGATCTAGGGTATTTCTTACCTTTCCAATAAACGTTATCGCCATCATAATCTAAATCTCCTCTACTCATTTGATCTAGATGCACTTTTTCGTGCTTTATAACTTCTTCTTTATCTTTACCACTCAAGTGTTTATCTATCAGTATAGAGCCATTGTTTAAAGCTTGACCCATAACACCTTTCTCAGTATCAACCTGGTATATAGGAGTGTTATCCATAGACATTTCACCCATCTTCATACTGAAAGCCATACTAGTATTTACTACAGCTTTTTTTATTTAACGGAGATCCAAAACTTGATTTACAATGCTTAGACATAAAAGATCCTTTAGAATACAAAGGGCTTTTTGATTCACCTTTCATTTTGAATCCTTCACCAGCAGCGACTTCTAATTCTTTTTTCTTTTCGTAGTTACCTTGTTTTTTCTTACCAGTTTCGTAATCGTGGATTGCGTTTCTAGCATAATCTTGCTCTACTTTTGCTTTACTTTTTTTCATAGTTTTTATTTTAACATTTCCATCTTTTTCTAGCGGCTTTACCTCTTTCACCAGTCCAACCTTTAGATCTAGCACAAAAAGATTTTCTTCTTTTAGCGGCTTTGCTACCTGGTTTTACATCACCGGTTACAGCTGTTTGAAGCTTACTACCTGGGTTTTCTTTCTTGTACTTCTTAACACCAGCAGAAGTCATTCCGGCTCCTTCTTTTGTTGTTCTAAAATTTCTACCTTTTCCTTTTGTAGTTTTTCTAACTTTCAAGAAAGGAGAAATATTTTCTTGAGTATAAGCCATTATTTTTCTTTTTTAATGTTAAGCCATTTACTTAGCGTATATCCTATAGAAAGTAATAGTAGTATTACTTTTAAACTCATCTCTATATTTGTAAAAGTTGTCACGCCTAAAGTTAAAGTATTTGCTGCATATAATTTCAAATCACTCATAGCTTTTTTTATTACAAGCCTTTAGCTCTTTGAGTTATAGGTCCTTTTAATGAGTCACAACCGCAGTCAGCTAACTTTAGCTTCATACCGTTTATACCTGAGCTAGATCCTTTTCCGTGAGGTCTACCGTCTTGACTTAATGGTCCGTCCCATAAAGTATTTTCTCCTACAATTCCGTTTTTTCCTTTCATAGTTTTATTTTTTATAACCACAGCTTTTTTTAAACAATGGCGCGTTTGATCCTAAAGAGTTTTGTCTTTGAGCTACGTCACCATATATTGATTGTGCATAGTTCTTAGAGCCGTCGTTAAAAAGCGGCTTAGCTGAACCTAACTCGTTTGATGGAGTTGGAGGAACAGTTGTAAATTGAACAGGCTCACCAGTCATTGGATCTACTTGCTCATTGATTAATTGATTGTTCATAGTTATCTATTTTTGTCTTTGTTAACGTTGTTTATGGAGGTTATTAAAACCTTATCAGTATATGTCTTACCCTTCATTATGACGTTTCTTTTCATACTCGTAGGTATGTCTTCAGCGCCAAGCATAATTCTATATATTCTCTGTATAAGTTGTTTACCTTTAAAAGAAACCTTGTATATATGATACTTTTGTGTAGTTCTATTTCTAGGCCTCCAGACTTGCACCCAGTCTTCTTTTAATAATTTATTCCATCTTCTTTTGTCCCAACTATAAGAATATGAACCATCCATAAAATCTTTTTTAGTAAAAAGATCAATACAGTCTAGGTATATTAATAATTCTAAATCAGCATCAGTTAAGTCGTTGTTTTTGCACGCCCACTTTCTTATAATTCTATAATGCTTTAATAAGTTTAAATCTTTAATATCGCTAGCCTCTATTCTCATAAAACAATTACAACGTCTTGAAATTTGATAACATAATAAATATCGTCACCTATTTCGACTCTATGACCAGCGTGTTTATCATAAAATATGCTATCACCTTCTGTGACACCTTTAACAAGATCACCACAGTTTACAACTGAACCTTTCTTATACCTGACGTCTTGTCTTTGTGATTCTGTAAGAAGCAAGCCTCCGTCTGTTTTAGACACAGGCGCTTCTTTTATTTTTTCTATAATTATATTACTACCTATTGCTTTCATCTCCAACTCTTAAGTTATTAATTACACAATCAGTTGATAATATAGTTGTGGCTACTGAGGCAGCGTTTTTAAGTGCGCTTTTGGTAACTAACAAAGGATCAATAATTCCTTTCTTAATCATATTAACCATCTTACCTGTTACTACGTCAATTCCTACGCCTTCTTTACCTGATACCTGAAACTCAACACCTGAATTACTTAATATCTTCTTAAATGGCGCCTTAATGGCTTCTAGTAGTATCTCTTCACCTTTGTTCTTAGGCTTAACTTTTGTCGATGCATCTAATAAAGCAATTCCACCACCTGAAACTATACCTTCTTTAATAGCGGCTTTGGTTGCGCATATAGCGTCTTCAACTCTATCTGACTTTTCTTTTAACTCAATCTCTGAGTTAGCACCGACTTTTACTATAGCTACTTTAGCAGATAACCTTGAAAGTCTTTTTTCTAATCTAATAACATCTCCAGGAGCTCTAGCTTCCTTTATCTGGCTTTTAACCTCGTCTATAAGATTTTTAACTTCTTCTGTTTCGTTATCTACTTGTAGTATAGTCTCGTAATCATCAGTTACACTTCTGTAGCACGTACCTAATAAATCTGGATTTATAACATCTAAGTCGTCTCCAAGATCTTCATTTATTACTGTTGCACCTGTTAATACAGCTAAATCAGATAATACATCTTTTTTATTAATACCGTACGTAGGAGCGTTGATTACGTTTACCTTTATATTACCTTTAACTTTATTCATAGCTAACGTAGAGACTACTTGAGGATCTAAATCACCTATAATTAATAAAGGTATGTTGTTTTGTATAACATGTTCTAAAACTGATTGTATTTTTCTTATAGTCTCAACTGGTGATTCTAAAAGTAGTACAACTGGTTTTTCAAGTTCTGCAACTCTTTTTTCTTGACTAGTTACAAAATGAGAGTTTGTCAAACCTTTTTCGTATTGAACTCCATCTACTAATTCAAAGCTTGTTTCTTCGACGTCTGTAGGTTCCATCATAACAACTCCGTTTTCACCAACAGCTTCAAAGGCGTCGCCAATAATTTCTCCTAGATCTCTTTCGTTGTTACAACTAATAGTAGCAATATCTTTTAACATATCGCCACTAACTTCAATACTTTTTCTCTCTAAGTATTTTATTACTTTCTCAACACCAGTGCCAATACCATCTTTAATTATTCTGATGTTATCTGTTTTAGAAGCTTCGTAAGCTTCGTTTAGAATAGAGTGCGCTAGTACTGTAGCTGTTGTTGTTCCGTCTCCAGCTTCTTTCACAGTTTTTCTAGCAGCTTCCTTTAAAAGCGTAGCACCCATATTTTCTACTGGGTCTAGTAATGTTATTGAATCAGCAACTGTTACACCATCTTTTGTAATGATAGGTCTTCCGCTACCGTCTTCTAGTATGACACATTGGCCGCTAGCTCCTAATGTAGAGCTAACAGCTTTTGTGAGTTTATTAATTCCTTCGAAGACCTTAACTTTAGCGTCATCACCAAAGCTTAAGTTCTTGACAATTTTGTCTGACATATTTAATTTGATTTAATTTAATTTAATTACAACAAGCTCAGAGCTTTGTATGGTTTTTATTATTACACGTTTGACGTATAAATTACCT
>Ga0233414_10000634_pt1 | contig 14248 bp, 23 predicted proteins | sample Na_anoxic_10_MG_FD_189020 | JGI IMG/M metagenome (GOLD analysis project Ga0233414, IMG submission 189020) | Seawater microbial communities from Saanich Inlet, British Columbia, Canada - Na_anoxic_10_MG | ecosystem: Environmental > Aquatic > Marine > Inlet | place: Canada: British Columbia...
AGATATTCCGTGGGCATCGTGCTGCTCTTCTCCTTCGCTTTCACAACCTCTGCAGTTTACGACTTGGTCTATCCAAGCATCTCCCATTCCTAACTCTTCATACTCCATCCATTCTCCACATTCAAACCGACTGAATCCTTCGAACAAAACTTCATCTGTGTTCATACACTTTACTTGATACTTCATAATTTATTTATTTAATTGATTTTTAATTCTCTCCCAATACGCTTGAGTAGATTTCTTTTTGTGTCCTCTCGGTCCACCATTCCATTTTCTTGCTACGATTTCAAAAAATTCCATCTGAGTTAAATCTTCGCAACACTCAACTTCCTCTGCCATTATATCAAACATTGCAATCGCCTGTAGCCTGTCTTCCCTGTCTGATAATTCAAAACGCAAATCCACTTTGTGCTTTCTTAAGATTCTGTTTACTTCCCTGACCATTATTGGTCTAATCTGCAAACAACCAAGAGCCTTTTCTTTTTCATTGTACGCTTGATTGTTACCCCGGGACTCAACATAGATGACTGCCTGAACAAAGTCATCCCAAGTTAATTCCTTAACCGCTTGTGTCTTTGAAGACACCGTTGGACACGACACCGTATCCAAGGGACACGACACCGTATCTTTCACTGTCACACTGTCTGCCGGATGAACCGGAATGTCTGTGCTACATTGTACAACTGCTAACACGCACATCGCACTTACTATTTTTAGTTCTGTTCTCATCTTTCTTCGTGTCTTCTTTCATCGGCAAGGTCTTCTTGATAAGACTCCCACCGATTATATTTATACTCTTCCTCATCTATGAGGACACACTCTTCGCCACAAGAATCGCAAAGGATTACATCTTCCTCCTCTATGGTTTCTTCTGACGTTTCCGCACCGCAACACTCACTCACTTCCTCTGAGTAATCCGGTGATGCTAATTTCCAATCATCGTAGTTCATAATTTTAATTTTTAGATTTTACTGCCGTTAATTTTTCTCGTTTTATCCAAGGATATTGTTCAATGTTCTGACTATAGATTCTGTCCATTGCTTCCCATTTAGAATGAGCCGGTATAACTTTGATTAGCTTACCGGCATACCTTACTTTGTAGTAGTTCTGTGCTTCCATTACGCTTCTTTCTTAGACTCGATTAATAAGATTACTACCGCATACATCAAACCCATTATAAACGTAGTTACAAGGGATGCACTGACGTACTCTGAGATTAGATTGCAGTCTGTGAACATTGCGTAAATCATTCGTAACACTGATACGAATACGAATAGAGTAACAACCGCTAAGATTGTAGTCTGTAAATTTTTAATTGCTTTTTTCATTGGTATAGATTTTTGTGTCTTTGAAGACACTGATTAAATTAATTCTGTTTCATCCTTTTGGAATCATCAGCCGAGATACACATCTCGATACAGAAAGCAGTTTGGCATCTTGCTTAGGATGTTTTAACTAAGGTCTGTATCCGTTAGTTAAAAGGTCTCTGTCGTACCATTGTTGTGCATCCAATCTTCTCATTGGGTCGGCAAAAGAAATTACTGCACGATTCACCTTGTTGGTAAGAATCATCTTGCGAAATGATTTTGATAACTCAAGGATTTCGTTGGTCTTATCCTCGTCATTAGAATACATTGACTTCACGATTGGAGCAACTTTCTTAAGGAATGAATTGTGGCTTCCGTTAGGATTGTTTATTGAAAAGTCAAGCAGTTCATAGAATAACTCATATCTTCTCATCATCTGCTTTACAGATTGGAATCTACTTGGCAATCTAAACTCTACGCAGTTACCTTTTACCAAAACTGCTTTGTAACGACCACCGCCAAACATCATAGATTCTGATGTGTTACTTGGTAACATAGTCATATTACCTCGGCAATAAGAATTCGTTAAACGCTTACGGAACAAAGAAAAAATGATTCCGCAGTTCTTTGCAATTGCATCGTGTAAATCGTCACCGCTCATTCCGGCAACAGCAATAGTAATATGTCCACCACAACTTCTGTCACTTGGCGAAAACTCATCTTCGATAACTCGCTTTGCTTCGAACATCATATTGTAAACTTTGTTTCTCCATTTACCGCTTGGTAGCAATGGTAAGATGTTTGTCACTGCTTCATAACCGCAAGACGAATCACGCTCGAATCCGCAAAACAATGCGTATTCTTTTACTGCTCCTCTACTCAAGGATGTCTTCTCAACTTCCATTCCGATAGTAAACCTTGAATCATAGTTACCATTACCAAGGTCAACAAGATTACGCTTGTGTGATGACTTCAAGGCTTTGATATCTGAAGACTTAGCACCTTTAGACATATCTCTGAAAGATGGCTTTCTGTGGTAAGATGACATTTGACCTCTGTCTCTTCTTCCTTCGATTTCGTATTTGATTTCTGTATTCATAATATATGTGGTTTTAGATTGTGTCTTTGAAGACACTGATTAGTTATTGATTGAATTTTGTAAGAATTGAATTGCGTTTGCAATCTCTTCTAAATTGTTTCCGCTTACGTTTCCTTGGTCATCTATTCTAATTGAAAGATTTGTTCCGTTTGGATTCTTGTAACTCATTACGAATTGGTAGTTAACTCTTTCTTGCTCTACTGATGCTTCAGCAATTACTTCCGCTTCCGCTTCAGCTATCTCTTCTTCTGTAGCATCTTCGCTAACTTCAATAGCAGTTAGGTCAATTGTTCTACTGAATTCCAATAGACCGGCAATTGAACGATTTGAATCTGTTCCGATTGCATCACATTGTGTATTGAACGCATCTACAATTCTTTGGTCTAAGTTCGCAACCTTGATTAGCTTGTAGAAGAAAGACTTCTGATAACCGAAAACTTTCTTACCGAAATCTTCTTTGCTCCATTCGATTCCCTCTTCCATAAAGATGGCTTTGGCTTCATCTGATTCGAACCATACAACCGCTTCGCCAATTAGCTTGGCAAGTTTTGTTGTGTGATTGAATTTGCTTTTGTGAGCATTGTCAATTGAACGTTGTACTCGTTTCACTTCACTAAGGTTAAGACTATCCTTAACGCTTGGCATTCTAAGGAATGCATTCTCGATGTCTAATAATTGTTCCATTTTTGTGTTATTTATTTGATTTTCAGTTACTTATGGGGAATCTCAGTGCATCTGTATTTCCCTTCCTTTACAAATATAGTATAATTCTTCTAATATTCGTCTAATATTAAAATAAATCTTGTCGCAGTCTATTCGATATCTAATTACCCTATTTCGTTTAGGTCTAAAATTCTTCGCACAGATGTTAAGCAATGTCTCTTTGTGTCTTCAAAGACACGCATTGTATTGGCTTTCTTGTATGGATACGGGGAAAGGAACGGATGTTGCACCAATGTGAGCAGGAGCAGGAGCAGGAGCAGGTACCGGTAGCAGGAGCAGGAGCAGGTAGTGCTGATGCTGCCGCAGCAGCAGCAGCAGCCTAATAAAAAGCTAAAAAAATCCGGATGCGTCAGTCAAATCGGCACCCCACCCCCCTCTGAAAAAATCGGTTTCGGTCGGGGGTCCGGCAGCGTGTGCCCGGGGGGAACCTAAATAGTACATATATCTAACAAAAATTTTTGTATATTTGTACAAAACATATAGGTATGAAAATGAAATTTCAAAGTATGGGAGGATTAACCGTAAAGGATGGTCGCCTTGTAAACGATAGACCTGTTGGGGTCACAGGAATAGCACAAGCAGCTAAGGTTGCTAAGACATTACATAGAGCCAAGAAGGTGGATATGATTGCTGACGGCATTGAACTTGCTGAAGGCAGAAAGAACTTCTACAGAATGTAGTAAGTTGATTTGATTTTGATTGATATAAGAAAGAGGGAGTGATTACCCTCTTTTTTTTGTGCTTAAGAATTAGTACACCCATCAGGACTCGAACCTGAAACCTACACATTAGAAGTGTGTTGCTCTATCCAATTGAGCTATGAGTGTATTTAACATATTGATGTTATTTAGTATGACAAATATTTTTATCTAAAGTTCTAATATACAGTTACTTATTTTATTTATGTTGATTATGTTAATAATATTCTATCATAGATAGATTAATAAATAATAATATAAAGTAGTAGTAGTAGTATAGAGAGCCATCGTTTCTTCATATAGTAATTTAGACAAAATTTATACGGTCACAGTTTCGTTAAAGATAAATAAAAACCTTACCTTTGTGTAAATTAAATTAAATTATTATTATGTCAGAAATAGGATACACTCCAAAGAACTTATTGTTCGAAGAGGCAGGTAGAAAAAAGTTGTATGCAGGAATAGAAAAGATTGCAAATGCAGTTAAGTCAACCTTAGGACCATCCGGTCAAACAGTATTAATTGAATCTCCACAACACACAAACGGAATTACAGTAACCAAGGACGGTGTAACCGTAGCCAAGGCAGTTTCTTTAATTGACCCTACTGAACACTTAGCGGTTAAGATAATGAAACAAGCTGCAGAGAGAACTGCTACACAGGCAGGAGACGGAACAACAACTGCTATTGTTTTAACAGAGGCTATTGTTAACGCAGCTAAGGAGCATATTCAAGACAACAACAAGACTGACGTTCTTAGGGACTTAGTTATTGCTACTTCTTCTATTGTTTCTGACCTGAAGGCTAACGCAAAAGATGTTACAGATGAGACATTAAAAGATGTTGCAACCATCTCAGCAAACAACGACAGTTCTATAGGTAAAATTATCTCCGAGGTTTACAAGAAGGTTGGAGCAGATGGTATAGTAGCAGTAGACAAATCATTATCGTCTGAGACTTACTACGAGGCAACAAGCGGTTTAAAGATTGACCGTGGGTATGAATCCCCATTATTTGTAAACGACCAAAAGAAAGACGAATGTATTCTTGAGGAATGTTACATTTTAGTTAGTGATGCTCCGATAGAGAACATACTAAACATAGAGAACATTCTAAAGCCTGTTATACAGGAGAGCAAGAAACTATTAATAATTGCCCCAACATCAGCCAATGTAGTAAACACATTAGCGGCTAACGTTATGAAAAGCAATTTAAAACTTTGTGCAATAGGTGTCCCTTCATTTGGATACAAGTCACACGAGTTAATGCAGGATATAGCTATTAGTGTTGGAGCAACTTACTTTAGTGAGAAGACAGGAGATGATTTGTCACTGATGACATTAGATGATTTAGGTTTTGCTGCAAAGGTAAAGGTTGGTCGTGAGACAACTGTTATTATAAAAGAGAGCGATAGTTCTATAGACGTAAGTGAAAGAGTAAAAGAATTAAAGTTTGCACTTGAAACTGAAAAAAGCAAAGAGAACAAAGAGTTTATACTTAGCCGAATAGCTACCCTTACGGGAGGTGTTGGTGTTATATATGTTGGAGGTCAAACGGACTTAGAACAAAAAGAACTGTACGACAGAGTTGACGATGCGGTATGTGCAGTACGTTCAGCTTTAGAGGAAGGGATACTTCCCGGAGGAGGAGTTGCTCTATACAATGCTTCAAATAAATTAATGTCTTCAGACAATGTAGCAGATAAAATATTAACGGATGCACTTCGTGCTCCATCCAATCAGATTTGCTTAAACGCAGGATTAGATATGTTCCGCTACGAATCACAAAAGCCTTTTGAGTTTGGACTAAACGTCAAGACAGGTGAGTATGGTGATATGTATAATATGGGAGTCATTGACCCCGTTAAGGTTACAAGGTGTGCGTTAGAAAATGCAGTATCTGTTGCGGTAACTTTACTATCTACAAATGCTATCATTACGATGGCAAGAACATATGATGACAAATAAAAATGAGTGTAAAAGAATGGCATTGGATGAGAGAAGACCATCCTTACTCAGTTGAATCACAAACAAAATATAAAAAAATGAAACCAATAGGAAAATACATTTTAATCCAACAAATCAAAGAAGAGATAAAGACTGAATCAGGCTTATTGCTATCTGCTGACGATGTATCTCAGATTAGATATAAGAAAGCAGAAGTAATAAAACCCGGCACCGATGTTGAGGTAATTGATTCAGGTGATATTATTTATTACGATTCAAGAGCAGGTCACACAATGGTGATAGGTGGCGGTCAATATACCGTTATTACTGAGAGAGATGTTGTTGTTGTCGAATAGACTTATTCAACTTCTTAATATAGTTTCTATATACTTTATCTGAATAGTTTGCTCCGGATAAGAATAGAGGGTTTGAGGATTTACTTTCAGGTATTTCTTCGCCCTCTAATTTTTTATATATAGTTGTAATCATCCTTTGGCATTTGTATGACAACTGATAGACTGTTCTTCGATTACCTGTTTTCTTTCTAAAGGATTCTATCCAACCTTCTTTTCTTAGCTTTTCAAATCTATTTTTGTCCCAACTAAGGAGTTCATCAAACTCATCGAAATCATCTTTCGAGAAATATTTTTCGCTTCTTAAAAATAGAAGCATCTCTAATTCACTTTGGCTTAAGCCATACTTCCTTTTCACAAAGTATCGTACTACCCTCCAATATTTGAGGTAATCTAACATTCAATTAAATTTAATATCTTTGTAACAAAGATACAAAATTATGGCAACAGGAGATAAAGGAGATAAACAGAAAGACGAAAATAAGTATGTTGCAGGTCAAGCGACAGAAAAAACTAATGTTGATTTATCTACGTTCAAAAAAAGAGACGTTGTTGCTTGGACAAAACCCAAGAAAAAGAAAACACGGACTTCATCAGGCGGTAACATAGGATTTGGTGGCAGTAGGCTTGGAACAAGAATGAGATTACAAAGAAAAAAGAACAACCGTTCAACTAAATAAATATTAAAATTATGCCGGACCCAACACTAAAAGAGTTAAAGAAACAAAGAAAGCAGGTTAAGAAAACTGCAAGGACAAATAAGAAAATTGCAAGAGCGACAAGTCATTTAACTTTAGCTACCCACACGGGGAATAAGGTGAAAGCACACAAGGCTAAGATAAAAATTGCCAAGCTAAAAAGAAAAGACACACCACTCGCAGTAACCGTAGTTGATAAAAAATGATTATGAAAAAACTTAAACCATATTTCACAGGAGCAAGTAAAAGTATGAAGGGTAAGCCGGAAAAATTCGGATTACCATCTAACAAGCAAATTGCCAATAGCGTATACGCAAAGTGCGGTAAAAAATAGTTATGGCTAAACCAAGAGCAGGAAAAGCTAAAGTAAAGGTTACCTCATCGGGTAAAAAGGTTAGTTACGGTCAGGCAGGTAAAGCAAAAGGAGGTGGACCAAGGGTTAAGCCGGGTACATCTAAAGGCGATAGTTATTGTGCAAGAAGCTTGGGAATAAAGAAGAGGTTGTCTAAGAAAAAACAAAACAATCCCAACACCCCAAATAATTTGTCTCGTAAAAGGTGGAAGTGCTCAGGAGCAAAATCTAAAAAATAATATTAGTATATTTGTAATCAAGATTGAAAAGAAAAGTTATGGGGAAATTATTAGTAAGATTAGGGATGTGGATGCAGTCGGTATGGAACAAATTCCAATGTAATTGGAATCGGTTAGTATCTAAGATTATGTTTAAAGTAGAAGCATCTTGCCCACATAAATTGTGTACTTGTAAAAAATAAAATTATGGAATCGAAGGGTTTAGGGGACACAATTGAAAAGATAACAAAAGCAACCGGAATAAAAAAAGTAGTTGATACAGTTTCAAAAGCTACGGGTAAAGATTGTGGATGTTCAAAAAGAAAAAAACGAATGAACGATAAGTTCCCTTATAAAAAATAGATATGGCATCACAAAAAACTCAAGGCTATCAAGCCTTAAACATTCTCACGTCAGACAACGCAAACATTCCTTATCCTGCATTATTGAAAGCAGGTCAAACAAATGCAGTTGCTGCTCCCGTTTTAAACACAATGGAAGATGCAATTGGCGGATTTGAAACTACTAATAAAGTATATGCAGGGGACATTGTATATTTTTCCGTTGCAGCAGAGGCAGCTACAGTTATTAAAGTAATTAGTGATACAGAACTTTTACTTAACAGTAATTCAGGTCAAGCAGCTAATCAAGACTATGTAATTTATCAGGCATCATCTTATATGAATTTGCAAGATGCAAACAATGGTTGTGTTCTTTATATTGGAACTTCAGGTGATTTAACTGTAGACACGATAGCAGGTAGCGAAAATGTACTGTTTAAGAGTGTACCTGTAGGTTTTTTCCCGGTACAAGTCAAAAAAGTATACAATACAGGCACTTCTGCCAAGGATATAGTAGCACTTTGGTAATATGAAAAAGCTAACGATAAGCATAAAAATCAGCATATAATGGAGGGATATTGGACATATACGACAACATTTGGGGATGCGATAGTTATTTACAACTTAATACCTAATGAATAGTTGGATGGGAGATATGAAAATGTACTTGCTTAACGTGGGTACTCTTGCGATATCAATGTCGCAAATAGATATGATTTTAAAAATTACTCTCCTTGCTTTGTCGGTAGGATACACTGCTCAACGTTGGTATCTTTTAAATAAAGACAAGGACAAGGACGAAAAAAAATAGTAAGTGCGAATAACAAAACTAATAGTACATTGCTCTGCAACAAGAGAGGGTCAGCACATTGATATTGACACTATAAGACGGTGGCACGTTAAGGGCAGAGGTTGGAATGATATAGGATACCACTATATTATTTATCTTGACGGTACTATTAAAAAGGGCAGGGAAGACAATGTCCAAGGTGCTCACACAAAGGGGCAAAACGGAAACAGTTTAGGAATCTGTTATATAGGAGGTGTAGAGGAAGATGGTAAAACACCTAAGGACACAAGAACTTGTGAGCAAGAAGAAAGTTTAGAAAGTCTTCTTATGACTTTAAAAGCCATACACACGGATAGTGTGGTTCACGGGCACAGAGATTTCGCAAACAAAGCTTGTCCAAGTTTTGATGCTACTGAAGAGTATGAATACATAAGCGAAATAGAATATGAAAAAAATAGTGGAATGGTTCGGGGGAAGTGTAGTTAAAGACCTACTCGGAGGACTCGATAATCTCTTTACTTCTAAAGAGGAAAAGATACAAGCAAAAAATGTTATTAAGCAAATTTTAATTCAGAAGGAATTAGAGTTGCAAAGAATGCAAACTGAAATCATAGTTACTGAAGCAAAAGGTAATTGGTTGCAGAGAAGTTGGAGACCAATTCTAATGTTAGCTTTTGGCTTCATAGTTATATATGTAAAATTCTTAGCACCATTATTTGATTTAAGAATTCCTGAATTAGAAAACGAATTTTGGAACCTACTTCAATTAGGTATAGGTGGTTATGTTATAGGGAGAACAGGCGAAAAAATGATGACTACTTACGCTGATAGTAAAAAAGAAGCGTCAAAATAATTCATTACCTTTGTAGGTAAATAAACAAGAAAAGATAAATGTCTCAAATCCGCTTATATCCCATAGACACAAACGTTCAGGGAAACGACAAAGTTATTGGAACAGAAGCTTCAACGAAGCGTACCAAAAACTTTACCGTTAGGGAGATTGTACAATATATAAACAGGTCTTCTGCGGTTGACAGTCAAACATTAAGATATAAGTTTCAAGTTTTAGAGGGATTAGATACTTTAGAGTTGGGAACTATTTCATTTGACCCCCCACAAGGTGACACGGTAAATTTTACTGATGTCACTAACTTTGTTTTAAGTCAGTACTCCTTAAAATTCCTTAGCACAGGAACACCAATTGATATCTCTGATTTTTACACTTCACTTATAGGGTCTCAGGTATTTATATCAAGTGCGTATGATATCTCTAAATTTGGTGTGTATGATTGGGACAGTAGTGGTCCTTCAGCAGAAAATAATTTTTATACCATAGGACTAACCCCAATAGCAGGGCAAGGTGCGTTAAAAAAGAATGAAGAATATTTCATATCTTTGTTGCAATGGAATCCTTCTTCTTCAGTTGGTGATAAAACTTTTGTTTTTACACAAGGAACACCGATTTATCAATGGGATATAACACACAACTTAAACAAGTTTCCATCAGTGAGTGTAGTTGATTCATTCAACGAACAAGTTATTGGGAGCGTAGAGTATATAAATAAAAACAGATTAACGGTAACTTTTGCAGCACCCTTTTCAGGACAAGCGTATTGCAATTAAAAATTAAAAAACAAAAATTATGGCAATAAAATTTTTAGATGCGATTGACCTAACAGGGTTAGAGATACAAAACGTACTCGCACAAAACGCAGCAGGTAATCCTGCAACACCACTTGGTGAGGGACAATTTTTCTATGACTCTTCGGCAGGTGTAAAAGCATTAAAGTATTATAACGGTACCGCTTGGGTAACTCTTGACGGACAAGGAGGAGTAACATCTCTATTAGATGGTGTAGGTACTCTTGTTAGTTCAGCAACAGGTGATATTTCGGTAAACTTAAACTTAGCCGGATTAAGCAATTATATTCTTGAAGGGCAAGACCTAACAGGTTTACCGATAGAAGGTACCTTCAAGATACCATTTAGTGATGCTTCAAATGCCGTAAGCTTTGCTCTTGTTTCGGAATTACCTTTTACAAACAACTTAGGTACGGTAACAAGTGTTGGTGTATCTAACGCTTCAGGAACCTTTGTAACAGTTGGTTCTACAGGTGGAACAACACCTGCAATCTCAGCAAACTTAAACGCTACAGGAACTGCAAGTGCCACTACTTACTTAAGAGGTGATAACACTTGGGCGACAATTGCAGCAGGATATGGAGGATGGTTTTTAGATACCGATTCAAGTGGGGCAACCTTCGATGTAGTAAACGGAGCCACTGTAGATTTCTTAAGTGGAACAGGAATTACTCCTTCTCACAATAAGGGTTCAGTAACAATCACTTTAGATGACACCGCAGTTACTGCAGCTTCTTACACCTCAGCAAACATCACGGTTGATGCTCAAGGACGTATTACTGCCGCTTCAAGTGGAGCATCAGGAACTATGTCTTCTTTCAGCGTGGCAGGTGATACCGGTGCTGCACAGAACATTACTAATGGTAATACATTAACTTTCGTTGGTGGTGAAGGTATTGATACCTCAGCAGCAGCAACAGATAAAATAAACATTGTACTTGACCTTACGGAACTTCCTGTAAGAACTGCGGTAATTGATGGAGCAACAGATTACTTTGTTGGATTATTTGATAAAGGAGCAGACCAAAACAAATCACTTATTAAGGACCTTTCTCTTAGTGAGTTGGGAGCACCTACAAAGAATTTACCGATTGGATACAAACTTACAGGAGTAGTTGACCCAACTTCAGCACAAGATGCAGCAACTAAGAACTATGTAGATACAACATTCGCAGGTTCGGGAGCATTAATCTACCAAGGTGGATACGATGCGACAACTGCAGCACCATCAGCAGGTGTTAAGCAAGGTTGGACATATGCAGTAACTGTAGCAGGTTCAGGAGACCCTGCAGGATTTTGGAGTCCAACATTAGAAGTTGGTGATTTAGTTATCGCTAACATTGATACTCCAACAACTGCAGCAGATTGGACTGAGATTAACAAGAACATTGACGTTGCAACTGCAACAGTTCAAGGTATTGCAAACTTCCCAACCGCAGGTGGACTTAGTGTTTCAACCGGAGCAGTAAGTATGGCGAATGTAGGAACTGCAGGTAGTGTAGGTAGTACATCTGAATCTTTAGCAATCACAACTGATGCTAAGGGTCGTGTTACTGCTGCAACTGCAAGTGCTATTTCAATTACTTCAAGTCAAGTAAAAGGCTTTTGTGATGACGTTCAAAGTTGTGTATCTACAAATCGTGAATTAACAGGAACGATTGGTGGTGCAGCAAGTTGGGATATCGTTCACAACTTTGATACTTTAAATGTTATGTGTGAGGTTTATGAAAACGAAGCACCATATGCAACTGTTCAGGTTAGAGTTGAAAGAGTTGATGTAACCACAACAAGAATAAGTGTAGCAAAAGTATTACCTGATAACGCATTAAATTATATGCTTAAAAAAATAGGATAAACAATGGCTTTATCATATATAGAGTTTAAGGCACCCATTGATGTGGCATCTGACATAAAAGTCGATGGCACGTCATTGGGTTCCAATGCTTTCTCGAGCACCACTATTCCAACTAATAACAATCAGCTAACTAACGGTGCAGGTTACATTACTCTTGCTGAGGCTCCGGGTGAGTCTGATACTTTAGCTACAGTTACAGGAAGAGGTGCCACAACAAGTAGTGCACTTACCTTAAATGGTAACGTAACCTTAGGTAGTAATGCTGATTTAATATTTAAAGATTTAGGAGGAACTTTCCCAACAACGGGTAAAGGTTTTGATTGGACTTTAAATAATGATGGTGCAAGAATCTATGCAATGCAACCATCAAGCGATTCAATTGATTTTGTTTTTAAGCTAAGGGATAATGCAACTCTAAATGATAGATTTGTATTTTGGGTGGATGACTACACAGGTGTTAATGGAGATAGATATCCTCTTGTTATTAGAGGAGGAACTCAGTTTGATTTAGTAGATTCATCTTTATATACCAATGGTACTGTACGGCTTTCTAACACAGGTGCTTTAACAAATGTTACAAACACCAATTGGGATAACGCTTACGACAATCAGATTACAAAACTTGCCGTAACAGGTAACACAACCAAGACCTTAACTGCTACTCAACAAGATGGTGGTACGTTAACCGCATCTTGGACAGATAACTCAGCTTCTGTAAGTAATAACAAAATCACATTAACTCCCGGAACAGGGATGAGTGGTGGTGGTGACTTCACGCTAAACCAAGCAGTAGACGAAACTATTACACTTACTAACAACGATAGAGGCTCATCTCAAAACATATTTAAGAACATTACAGATGATTTGGCAACTATTACTGCAAGTAGTAATAATGATACTATACGTTTTTTAGGATGTCAGGGAACGTCAGTAACAGTTGACGAAAAAGAACAAACAGTTACTTTTTGTGCAAAACCAAGGAACCTTTCTATTGTAGGTACTACATTAAGTATTGAAGAAGGGAACTCTGTAGAAGTTCCAACATCTATTGGACCTAAAGGAGACCAAGGTCCTCAAGGAGACCAAGGTGTTCAAGGAGACCAAGGTATACAAGGAGACCAAGGAACTAAGGGTGACACCGGAAGTCAGGGTCCTCAAGGAGACCAAGGTGTAAAGGGTGATGCCGGAAAGGCAGGTGCCAAGGGTGATACAGGACTAACAGGTGCCAAGGGTGACCAAGGTATTCAGGGCATCCAAGGTATTCAGGGTGATATCGGTGATACCGGAGCAAAGGGTGATACCGGAGCGAAGGGTACCACAGGAGCCGCAGGTGCGAAAGGCGACCAAGGAATACAGGGTATTCAAGGTGTTACCGGAAACGGTATTGCAAAAACCAACGAAGAAGAAGGTGTAATTACTTTCGATTATACAGATGGTACTCAGTTTGTAACAGAAAATTTAACAGGACCTCAGGGTTCTCAAGGTGCAAAAGGTAATGCAGGAGCAGCCGGTGCCAAAGGCGATACCGGAGCAGCCGGTGCCAAAGGAGACACAGGGTTAACGGGAGCAAAAGGGGACCAAGGAATACAAGGTATCCAAGGAGTACAAGGTGACATTGGTAAGACAGGTGCCGCAGGGACAAATGGTTCGGATGGAGCAAAAGGGGATACCGGATTAACAGGAGCCAAAGGTGACCAAGGTATTCAAGGAATACAGGGACCACAAGGCGACATAGGAGATACCGGTGCTAAAGGTGCTGCAGGTACAAATGGTACAGATGGTGCCAAGGGTGATACCGGTTCAAGAGGTGCAAAGGGAGACCAAGGAATCCAAGGACCACAAGGAGACCAAGGAGATATTGGATTGACAGGTGCTAAAGGTGCTGCAGGAACTAACGGAACCGATGGAGCCAAGGGCGACACGGGTGCTGCAGGTGCTAAAGGAGACCAAGGGATACAAGGAATTCAAGGGATACAAGGAGATATTGGTAAAACAGGAGCAGCCGGAGCAAGAGGTGCCGCAGGTACAGACGGAGCCGCAGGAGCGAAAGGTGATACCGGAGCCGCAGGTGCTGCAGGTGCTAAGGGTGACACCGGAGCCGCAGGAGCCGCAGGTGCTAAAGGTGACACCGGAGCAAGAGGTGCCGCAGGTGCTAAGGGAGACCAAGGTATTCAGGGTATTCAGGGTATTCAGGGAGATATTGGTAAAACAGGTTCTGCCGGTGCTG
>Ga0233414_10000635_pt1 | contig 14243 bp, 11 predicted proteins | sample Na_anoxic_10_MG_FD_189020 | JGI IMG/M metagenome (GOLD analysis project Ga0233414, IMG submission 189020) | Seawater microbial communities from Saanich Inlet, British Columbia, Canada - Na_anoxic_10_MG | ecosystem: Environmental > Aquatic > Marine > Inlet | place: Canada: British Columbia...
TTAGAGATAACTAAATAGACTTTTTATGAAGCCATTAAACTGATGAACTCGTAAAAAGTCCAATTTCCCCTCCCCTGGTGGGAGGGGATAAAGGGGAGGGGGAGTATTTTTGACTTTTTACGGTTGCATCAAGATGGTTTCGTAAAAAGTCGGAAAATGCCTTTTTCCGTCATTCCGGCGAAAGCCGGAATCCAGTGTTTTAAGGAACTTATGACTGACCTGGACCTCTCCCGGACTCGATCCGGGATCTGCCGGGGTGACGACTTTTTACGAGTTAATCATTAAACCGGAGGAGAAATAATGAACCAACAACAATATATTCGATTGGAAAATGAATTCGGGGCACATAATTATAAGCCGCTGGATGTAGTGCTAAGCCGCGGTGAAGGCGTTTGGGTATGGGACGTTGAGGGCAACAAATATCTTGACTGTCTGTCTTCCTATTCAGCAGTCAACCAGGGGCATTGCCACCCGAAAATCCTGCGCACTATGACAGAACAGGCTCAAAAGCTTACCCTGACCTCCAGGGCTTTTCGTAACGATCAATTGGGGCTTTTTTATCGTGATCTTTGTGAATTAACACACTCCCATAAAGTGCTTCCAATGAACAGTGGGGCGGAAGCCGTGGAAACCGTCATAAAGGCAGTTAGAAAATGGGGGTACCAGGTAAAAGGGGTTAAGAAGGATCAGGCAGAAATCATTGTGTGCCAGAACAACTTCCATGGCAGAACGATTACAATTGTAGGGTTCAGCACGGATGAAAACGCACGGGGAGGATTTGGCCCTTTCACACAGGGCTTTAAGATCATCCCTTTTGGCGACGCCAAAGCCCTGGAGGAAGCAATAACACCAAACACTGTAGGGTTTCTGGTCGAACCTATTCAGGGCGAAGCCGGAGTGATCATACCGCCAGCAGGATATTTAAAGGAAGTCAAGGACATCTGTGAAAAGAAAAATGTTGTCTTGATCTTAGACGAGATCCAGACTGGATTAGGCCGGACTGGCAAGCTTCTTGCCGAGGAGCACGACGGCATTGAGGCCGATTTAACGCTGATCGGTAAGGCACTTTCCGGCGGTTTCTATCCCGTCTCGGCAGTTCTGTCCAACACCGAAGTCCTGGGCCTGCTACGTCCCGGAGAGCATGGCAGTACCTTTGGCGGCAATCCCCTGGCCTGTGCAGTAGCTCGGACCGCAATCAAGGTCATAATTGAAGAAAAAATGGTAGAAAACTCTGCCACCATGGGGGCCTATTTTTTGGATGAATTAAAAAAAATTAAAAGCCCAAAGATCAAGGAATTGCGGGGAAAGGGTCTTTTTATTGGCGTCGAGTTCTTTCCTGATGTGGGAGGAGCCCGGCAGTATTGCGAAAAGCTGAAGGACAAAGGATTGCTCTGTAAGGAAACCCATGACAACATTATCCGTTTTGCGCCACCACTATTGATAAAAAAAGAAGAAATCGACTGGGCGCTGGAAAAGATTGAACAAGTGTTTATTTGAGTGTGTGAAAATTGATAAGTCCGTAAAAAGTCAGGCCTTTTAAGTGATTGATATAATTACAAATAGGTACATTTTTCACTTGCTTTTCGCTTTACATTTTGGTATAAAAAAAGCCAGACGTTAACCAAATTGAAGGTGAAAAGCATGATACACATTAAAGACCATAAACAGAAGGATCTTTTCGATCCATGGCGTTTTCTAAGTCCCAAACGTCGAGAGCTGCTGGATCAGTCCTGGGCCGGTCTATTTCAAAAGGAACTTCTTTGCGAACTTCCCGTTGACCAAGTGGCCTCATTCTTCACTGATGATTTTGGCCGCCCCACAAAAGAGCTGCACACTGTGCTTGGGACTCTAATTCTTCAGCAAGCACATGACTTGACGGATGATGAAACAGTGAACCAGTTAGCTTTTAACATCCAGTGGCATTATGCGCTGAATATCACAGAGGAGTCGGATTCAGCGAAGTATATATGTCCAAAGACCTTATGGAATATACGCAGCATAGTTGTTGACAACACTCTTGATACAACTCTCTTTGACCATATTACCGATAAACTTGCAAAGGTTTTCAAGGTCAATACTGACGATCAAAGGATAGATTCGGTTCATATTAAATCTAACATGCGGCGATTGGGTAGAATTGGTATCTTTACATCAAGCATCAATAAGTTTCTGACCAACTTAAAGCGAGGACACAAAAGGTTATTCGACACGATAGACGAAGGCATTACTGATAAATATCTTTCTAAGAAATCCCTGCAATGCTTTTCTATGGTAAAGCCTTCAGAATCGGCAAAATCTCTTGCCTCAGTCAGCGCTGATCTTTTCAGCCTGGTTGAGCAGTTCAAAGATCACCCCGAAGTCAAGGCCATGCATAGCTATAAACTGCTTGAGCGGGTTTTGAAAGAACAATGTAACGTATCAGATGATGGCAAGCTTGTTGAAGTAAAAAAACCTAAAGAGATTTCTTCTGACTCTCTTCAGAACCCTTCAGATCCTGACGCAACATACAGTGGTCATAAGGGTCAGGGTTATCAGATACAAATCATGGAGACCTACTGTAAAAAAGAAGATATTAAAGAAAAGACCCTGAATCTGATTACCCATGTTGAAGTGGAGCATGCTCATGAAAGCGATGCCAATGCCTTGATTCCTGCTATTGAATCAACCGAGGAACGTGGTCTTGCACCAGAAGAAGTTTTAACCGATTCCCTTTATGGCAGTGATGAAAACTGTCAGGAAGCCAAAGGGCTTGGTGTAGAGGTTGTTGCGCCTACAATGGGGATCAAAGAAGAAGGTGGCATCAGCCTTTCTGATTTTAAAGTATCTGAAAAAGGCGATGTTGTTTCTTGCCCACAGGGCCATGTTCCGGTTAGGACAAAAGCGAAGAAAACCAGACATACTGTAGCGTTTGATTCCCAATATTGCAGCAATTGCCCTCTTCAAGAAACCTGCTTGGTAAAGCAAGGCAAAAAGTATCATTATCTTCGTTACACGGATAAAGAGATGCGATTGGCAATACGAAGAGCTTACGAGCAAACTGAAGAATTCAAAGACCGCTACAGGTGGTGTTCAGGGGTAGAAGCTACCATGTCAGAATACGATAGAAGAACCGGAGTTAAACATCTTAGAGTCAGAGGTTTTAAAGCCGTTCGTTTCTGTGCCACCTTAAAAGCAGTTGGAGTGAACATCTTCAGGGCAACTGCCGTCCGAAAGGTGGCAAATGCAGCCCATGGAGGGGTTCTACCGGCTCTAATGCATGCTATTTATGTTGTCAAAGAGCGTTTTTTGAATGCTTGGGGCCAATTGAGAAAAATTCTTAGCCTATTCGAACGTCACTATCGGCATCCGCTCATAATGGCCGCGTAAGGGATGTCTGACTTTTTACGAGTTCATCAGCATTAAGAAGCCAAAAAGTTCAACACTATAAAAAGTATACATCAAAGAAATTGTGATGGTAACTGCTTTTGATGCAAATATTGTTGACTTTGAATTGTGTATTGACCTTTCTTGTTTTTATGACGTTTGGAGAATTTTTAATGGTGAAGAAATCAAGCTATGAAGAATCAGAAAAAAGGATTAAGGAATTAGAGAAAGAACCCCCTGAGGACAAGCGAGCGAAGGAGGAGGAACAGCGGTGTGTTCAGCTTGATCTGGTCCATGAAGTGACAAATCGTATAAACAGCGAGTTAGCACTCAAAGCACTATTCTCTGAAATCGTGACTTCTATTTATGATACATTTGATTACTACGGCGTGATGCTGCTACTGGTAGACGAGGAGACCAATCGCCTGACTATGCAGTCCATTTTAGACGGCTACGCCGATATCTTTCCAAAGGATCTCTGGCTTGCCAAAGGGGAAGGGATGATAGGGTACGCGGCAGCGACTGGAGAAACTCAGCTTAGCGGTGATGTCACTAAACACCCTCATTTCGTGCGTAAGGCAGAGGAAGAAACAAAATCGGAGCTTTCGGTGCCTATCAAAAGTGGGCAGAACGTCATTGGGGTGCTTGATCTATATAGTGACCAATTTAATGCCTTTGATAAGACTGACGTGTCAGTAATAGAAACATTAGCTGGTCAGATTGCCGTGGCGATCAAGAATGCGCGATTGTATGAGACAGTTCAGCAAGAGCTGATCGAGCGAAGGCAGGCGGAGGAGGCTTTGCGGGAAAGTGAAGAACGCTACCGCACCGTTGCGGACTTTACCTATGACTGGGAGTTCTGGATTGGACCGGATGGGCACTATATCTATGTTTCACCATCATGCGAATGGATTACCGGTTATAGCCCCGAGGAGTTTATTAATGATCCCGGGCTGTTTGAAAAGATAATCCACGCCGACGATCATTTGGCCGTTGTCAGTCATATTCACCAAGAGCAGACACGGGAAGAGGTGTTCTCCATTGACTTTCGTATTATCACCCGTAGTGGTGAAGAGCGCTGGATCAGCCATAAGTGCCAGCCGGTATATGACACAGATGGAAATTACCTCGGTCGGCGAGCCAGTAACCGTGATATCAGTAAACGTAAAAAAATGCAGGAAGAACTCCTGAAAGTCAAAAAACTTGAGTCTCTTGGTGTCCTTGCAGGCGGCATCGCCCATGATTTCAACAATCTTCTGGCCTCGGTTGTAGGTAATATTTCCCTTGCCATAATGGAGATGAAACCAGGGAGTAAGACCTTTGAAACCTTGGTTAAAGCAGAAAAGATAGCAATTCAGACTAAGGACTTGACTGCCCGATTGATTACCTTTTCCAAAGGCGGAGGGCCGATTAAGGAAACAGTTTCCATCGGCAATCTGGTAAAGGATCCTATAGGTTCTTCATTGAGTATTCCTGATATTAATTACGAATTCTCCATTCCTGACAATATTTCACCAGTAGAGGTTGATGAAAACCAGATGAAAAATGTCATCCATAACATTGTCATCAATGCCGCTGAAGCCATGTCTGGACAGGGAACGATAAAGGTCTATTGCGAGAATGTTGATATAGGAGAAAAAGACGGCCTGGCCCTGAAACATGGAAAGTATGTAAAGATATCTATAAAGGATCAGGGACCTGGTATACCTGAAGAAAATCTTACGAAGATATTTGATCCCTATTTTTCAACCAAGAGTATAGGTTCTGATAAAGGGCAGGGTCTTGGACTTGCGGTTTGTCATTCCATAGTTAAGAAACATGATGGATTAATTACCGTGGAATCTGAATCAGGCATAGGAATTACCTTTGTTATTTACCTGCCAACACCCGAAAAGGAGATCAAAGAACTGAAGCTTGATGGAGTGCAGGTCCAATCAACAATCATCAATCGACAATCATCAATCCAAAGGGTTCTTGTCATGGATGATGAGGATATGGTTAGAGAAGTTACTGATGCCATGCTCAGTAATTTTGGATATGAAGTAGAGGTTGCTGTAGAAGGATCTGAAGCAATCGAGATGTATAAAAAGACAAAAGAATCAGGCCAGACCTATGATTTAGTTATCCTGGATTTAACCAATAAAATTGGTATGGGTGGAAAGGAAGCCATCAAGAAAATCCTCGAAATTGATCCTGATGTTAAAGGAATTGTTTCAACTGGTTATTCCTATGACCCGATCGTAACCAGGTTCAGGGAATATGGTTTTTGCGGTGCTTTGACAAAGCCATTTTCCATGGATGAACTGAGTAAGACCGTTCGGGAGGTTTTGGATGCTGGTCGAAGCGAAATGTAGATTTATCCGCCCCTGCCAAATGATTCTGAAGAGACGGAACTTCAGGGGGTGCCCAATCCAAAATCTAAAATCCAAAATCGATGGTTTCGTAAAAAGTCAAAAAACATCATTTTCTGTTATCCGGCACTCAGTTATCTGAGTGCCTGGATCCAGTGTTTTTCGGAATTGGCGATATGGACAAAGAAACGCTGAGATTTTATCTTGAAACCGGAAAGTTGAACCCCTGACAATGCAATGTTCATCGGGGAATCTATAGAATGCTCGTCTTGGACAAGATAAGCATTACTGGAGTTTAAAAGCAATGAAAACGCTCGTTTTAGGCGGTTGTGGTATTCAAGGAAGAACAGCGCTATACGATTTATCGCGAAATCCAAGTGTTGACCAGGTGACCTGTGCAGATATTCAGCCTGATCTCATTCACTCCTTTGACTTTTTAGACACGGCCAAAATTCAATCTATCGGGTTAGATGCCAATAACCCTAACGAATTGGCGCCCATAATGGATCAAGAATTTGATATAGTTCTTGATTTTTTGCCACCCCAATGTGTTCGAACCGTAGCAGAGGCTGCAATAAAAAGCGGTGTTAATCTTGTCAACACCAACTACGCATACGATATCCTTGATCTTGATCATGCAGCAAAAGAAAAGGGCATCGCCATCATCCCGGAATGCGGTCTTGATCCAGGAATTGACCTGATAATTTACAATTATAGTCTAAAATATTTCGATGAGGTATTTAAGCTCAATTCATATTGTGGAGGGATTCCTGAAAAGTCGGCATGTGATAATCCGCTCAAATACAAAATTAGTTGGAATATTAATGCCGTTTTGAAAAGCCAGATAAGAGATGCAACGCTTATCGCGGATTCTAAGGTCATAAATATTCCAGTGAAAGATCAACATGAGAATGCGTTTATTCACCACATCGAGTTCCCAGAGCTTGGAACACTGGAGGCCATTCCAAACGGTAATGCGCTACATTACGCTAAATTGCTTAAAATTGAAGATACGCTTTGTGAAACAGGGCGGTACTCACTTCGTTGGCCCGGTTGGTGTGCATTTTGGAATCCATTGAAAAAATTAGGTTTTCTATGTGATGAGCCTATCAACGGATTGCCTGATAGAGTGTCACCACTTGAAATGGTTGCCAAACTACTTGAGCCTCAACTGCAGTATAATGACAACGAGAAAGATCTATGTGTTATGGTAAACAAGGTTGAGGGAGTTCGGAAGGGAAAACAACAAGTATTGACGTGCTCCCTTTTGATTGAAAGAGATCTGGTTACGGGTTTAATGGCGATGAGTATGGGCGTTGCCTATCCTGCCTGTATTGTTGCAGAGATGATCGTGAAAAGTGAAATAACCAAAAAGGGCGTCCTTTCACCGGCCATAGACGTTCCCTGTGATTTATTCATGGATCAGTTGAATAAGAGAGGTGTTAGAGTAAACGAAACCATTGAACAGCCAATATGAAAGCCAAATCAGTGTACACAGATGACATTTCTGAATATCGAAATATTCGATTACACAGTTTATTAAATTAAAGTGGTAATGATGCCTAAGTTATTGAAATGGCGGAGAGAGAGGGATTCAAACCCTCGAAAGAACTTTCGTCCTTTACTCGCTTAGCAGGCAATAACAGCATTTTGTAATATACCTAAATCATTGGTATTAGAGGTGGTCTTGGCTTTGAATCCCACAAACTGCGGTGGACCCTTGAGGGTAAAAACAGCCGTGAGGCGGCTCTTAAGCTTAATGAGTGGCTGGAGACAGCCGTGTATATAAAGAACAATAAAAAGACTGAACCGGGAACTCCCGCCTCGAAAGGATGTGTGAATCATGAAAAGTATGGAAAAACTGAAAGCAGCGGTAAAAGGAAAGAAGATCATACTCTTCGGCCCCCCCGGAGGCGGGAAGGGAAACAGATCCAAAGACCTGAAAGAGCTGGGGCTTGTTCACGTGGCCTCGGGGATCGCCCTGCGTGCCTGTGTACGCGATGACGCTGAGTCCGAGCTCTCTAAAAAGGCTAAGGATTATATGGAGCGGGGCGCGTTGGTTCCGGACGACATAGTAGTTCCGATCGTTATGGAACACCTGAAGAAAGAGGAATGCGTGGAAAACGGATTTGTACTCGACGGATTTCCCCGTAAAAAATCTCAGTCCGACGTCCTCTTTTCTGAAATGGACATCGACCTCGTGCTCTACCTTGATGTACCCCGGAAGCATCTCGTTTACGGGGTCGTGGAGGCGAACCGCCGTGCCTGCTCCAAATGCGCCGCGGGATACAGTGACTTCGATCAGCCGGCGGCGGCGGGGGTCTGCGATAAGTGCGGCGGTGAGATCGTCCATAGGGCAGATGACAATGCCGAGACCATTAAAAACCGGCTCGACCTCTACGAGGATGAGACAAAGGCGTTTTTGTCTGACCTTGAGGCGAAAGGGATCGTCAAACTTCTTCCGATTACGGTCTCTGACGATGAGGAATTCGATGTGACCAAACTTAAGACCCTGATGGGGGAGGTATACAGGACCGAGACCGACCAGGGAGAATCCGTTCGGATGCTTAATTTCGTCGGGATGAGGGAGAGGCTTTTTGACATACTTGCGGAAAAATTTATTTGAGGCGTAATAGGAGGCAATCTTGAAAAGAAGACTTGAGTCAATTTTAGTGTTGGGTTTAGGAAAAGTTGGAACACTGGTAGGCATTTTGCTGGAAAAAACCGGGTTTAAGGTTTTCGGTGCAGATCTTCACGAAAAAACTGGGCTTCCTTTTGAGACTAAAGAAATCGATGTCGCAGATATCACGCAAGTCGCAGAGATGATGCAAGAGTATGATGCTATTGTTTCTTGCCTTCCATACAATTTTAACCTGGAAATAGCGACTCGAGCGTGTCGGCATGGGATTCATTATTTTGATCTAACCGAAGATGTCCCCACAACAAAAGAAATAATTAAATTGAGTGAATCGGCAAATTCAATTTTGGCTCCTCAATGTGGTTTAGCTCCTGGATTCATTGCCATCGTCGGTGCCGCTTTAGCAGGAAAATTTGAAAAGATCAGAAGTCTTAAACTGCGGGTTGGCGCACTCCCTCAGCACCCGACGGGGCTATTGGGATATGCCTTTAACTGGTCACCAAGGGGAGTCGTGAACGAATACTTAAATGACTGCGAAGTAATCGAAGATGGTGTTCATAAATTGATATCGCCAATGGAGTGGATCGAAAAACTTGTCATTAATAGTATCCAATTAGAGGCTTTCACTACCTCGGGAGGGTTGGGCACTATGTGCGAAACCTATCTGGGGCGCATTGAAAACCTGGATTATAAGAGCATCCGTTACCCCGGGCATGTGAAATTAATGAACTTTTTCTTTCACGAACTGTTAATGCGAAAAAACCGGAAAACGGCCGGTGAGATTTTGACGAATGCAAAACCAGCTGTAGAGCAAGATGTCGTATATATTCATGCCTCGGCCGAGGGCTGGCAAAACCAGCAACTCATTCGCGATGAATTTGTTAAAGCGTACTACCCCATCAAAATCAGTGACAGATCATGGAGTGCGATTTCCTGGACAACTGCTGCCTCGGCATGCGCAATCGTAGAGATGGTACACAACGGCTCGATAACGAACAAAGGGTTTGTAAAACAGGAGACGATTTCCTTACAGGAGTTTCTCAAGACAAACAACGGCCGCTTGTACAATTCGGAACCACATGGTGGAGCAATCGCAGCTTAAGCATGTAACTCATGGCTCGGTTCTATTTAATTATGAGTTTTGAGTAAGTCATTATTTTTTAAAAAAGAGGAGAGATTATTATGCCATTAGGAGATATTTTAGTTATTAAAGATACACATAAGAAAGCAGCAAGTGAGATCACAGACCTTATCCTGGAGAATTATAAAGGAGAAAAACTTTCAGTTGCTGTTGGCGCTGAATCAGGGGCGGGTAAGTCTGAAATCGCGCATATGTTAGCGAAAAACCTGTTCCAATCAGAAAAGAAACTTAAATCTTTTATAGTACATACAGATGATTTTTTCGCGCTGCCTCATAAAGAAAGAAATGATCTGAGAATTAAATCAAACCTCGAGTCTATCGGGTCTTCAGAGATAGATTTTGATGAATTGAATTATGTATTAAAATCTTTCAATTCAGACAGCCAGATACTGTTACCGGTTATGGAGTTTATAACTTCGTCAGCGTATAAATTATTGGTCGGTTTCAGTAATATCCAGGTGTTGATCTGTGAAGGTCTATATGCGCCGATGTTAGATGTGACATATAAAATATTTATGGAATTAACATATCATGATACAAAAAGTTTCAGGGCTGAACGAGGGAAAGAAGTTCTTAGTGATTTCAGGATGAAAGTTCTTGAAAAAGAACACCAGGCAGTCAATAAACTGAGAGAAGAGGTTAATTATATAATCAACAAGGATTACTCTCTTTCAAAGCTGTAAATACGGTTAATACTCACCGAAGGTGCGATAAATATAAAGAGGGATATTGTGTGTAAATTATTTTTTACGATTTATGAAAAATCAAAGTTAGGTACAATTATTAGAAAAATTCACGGGCCTATATTAAATTTAATACACCCGTCGTATAATCTTTTTAATGCCCTTGCGTTAAAGAGCGGTTTGCCCGGAACCCCGGTATTTACATTTTCAACAGAAGGTCAGGATGAAGTTAAGATCATGCCTATGGGCCAGCATTTAGATTCTCATGGGGAAGGGATAAATTCTCTGGATAAGTTAAAAGAAGATTTTGTTAAAAAAGACGGTAAAATTGAATGGATAATGAAGAACAGGCTGATAGAACATAAATATTTATCCGAATTCGTCGCTCCTGAAGGACCTATAAGAATCCATCATCTTCCTGTAGCTAAATGTCTTGCGATTGGCGGCGGCCGTAACAGGATATTAGCTTTAATGAATGTGGGATTCTGTAACGCAAAACAGCTTAAAGAAGCTGAATGGGATGAACAGAATAAGGAATATGTAAATGGTGATATTACCATTAATTATCCGGGTAAACCGGTATGGGATGATATACCTCCGGGTACGGACAGGCAAGGATGGGTGGATAAGACTAAAAGATGGGATGATGCTTACGCCCAGGGGTTAAGGTTTAAAGTTGGAGAACTTTACGAAGCGATATTCACGTAGTCGTTGCACCATGTTAATCGGCAGGGTCTAAATGAGTAGTTACCTGTTTTTGATAGGAAAACAGAGGCCTCGCTTATTTGCTCATATCTTTGATCTTCGAGAAACCGGGGATCAAGGTTTGGGTGCTTACTATTCCTGTGATCTGCCCCACCTTATTATTGACAAAATCCCAAATGGTCTCCGAATCCGAAGAGATGAGATCCCGTGTCAAGACAATTTTTACAAGGATATCCACATTACCATGAACAGAATGAACTTCTCTGACTTCCTCCAGGGCATACAGCTTTTCGATTATTCGATGCCCTTTTTTCCCTGCTGAAATATTCATCAGAATAAACGCTGTTATTTCCCGCTGCATCTCCGGATATTCGATTTCCTTTTTATCAGACATCTTTTTTCTAAAATCCTCCATGTTTTTAAAGATGAGTTGATCTATCCCTCCGCCGTATTTTCTTATCGAATTCTTTTCCCATTGATGAAAGGTAATATATACATAAAGGTCCGCAACGGTCCGTTCAGGAAAGGACTTAATCAGATGCCCCTTTTCAATAATTTCTGTCAGGGGACAATAAATCGTTTTATACCAATCCTCAGCAGCGCTTTTAAATGAAGCGGGCTCATTCCCAAGTGTTTTCTCCAGGAAGCTCCGGTGTCTTGAGATCTGATTTATCAGATGGGTGTATTGTCCCACTTCCGTCAATTCAATGGAATAAGACAACCCTGTTTTATCACTCAATTTGGTCTTCTCACGATACAGTATATTTTCCAGGGTGTCTTTTGAGGGGACAAATTCGACAATGTCAGCGTCGATATCATCGTAACCGAATTCCTTTGCCGCTGAAATGCGATGATTTCCATCCAGGACATAGTACTCATCCTTGATCTTATATAGTTTCACACGTGGCAAAGGCTTACCTTCTCGCATAGCCTTTCTAATATTCTGAAGTCTGCCCGAAGGAACATGTTGCTTTAGTCTGAATTTGCCGTCAAAGTCATGGTACCGGCCCACACTTCCCACAATCTGGTTAACCGGCACTGAACAGATTCCACGATCAACAGTGTCAAACGCCTCTTCATTTTTCTGGTTCTCCTTGAAGGATTTTATTCCTTGCAGATTACTGCGATGCTTCCAAGGAATTCCAAATTTATTCAGCAATCCGGTCATGTTCGATTTCAAAAAGGTAATACCCATAACTGTTTATCACTTTGGTTTTATTCACAATCGTTATGCGCTCTGAGGGGTCTGTAAAGTTAAAATGAATGTGCCCATGGATAAAATAGCTTGGAGAGTAATGGTCAATGAGCCATTTGAAACTCTTAAACCCTTTGTGACATTGGTCTTCTGCATCATGAATATGCCTTGGCGGCGCATGTGAAATAACAATATCGACGCTCCCCTGACGCCGAATACTTGATCGAAGGCCTCTAATCGTTTTTCGCATCTCACCTTCAGTGTACTGATGCGGTCCCCCATTATACCAAATCGACCCCTCCAGTCCCAGAATATTGATTCCCTGGAATTGAATCAATTCAGCATTAAGATCAATGCACCCACCGGGCGGCTTCAAATTATATCGTATATCATGATTCCCAAGCACATAATAGAGAGGAACGTTAAACGCACCTACGAGAAAAGAGAGGTATTCCGGTGGCAAATCTCCACAGGAAAGGATCAGGTCCACGCCCGGAAAACGCCCGGCATCGAATCGATCATACAGCCCGGGTTCAACACAATCTGAAACTGTCAGTATTTTCATATAGACATCTATCCATTCGGGTAAACCCTAACTTTGAGTCTGACCCCAGTACCATCATCCGGAGCTACCCCAGTTAAATACGCTACGCTGTCCTTCGGAATTTAACGGGGCACGGCGGGGCAAGCGCAGAGATTGGACAAAAGAGGGCGTTTTGCAAAGGTCTCATATTCTTACACAATCCAGTTTCGACAATGAGCAACTAACTGGTATCAACGGACACTGCTCAAAGTTTTATTTGTCATATAAACTCCGAAAATGACAAGCAGCCCCCCGCCTACCAGAGATAGAGTAACTGGTTCTCCAAGTATGAAAAAAGCCAGCAGAATTGCGCTTATTGGGACAAAATTTATAAATTGACCCGCCTTTATAGCACCAATGGTCTTTATACCTTCATAATACCACACAAATCCGATCACCGTTCCGAAAAACCCCAGGTAAAATATACTAAACCATTCCGGTGCTGAGTAATGGGACAGATCCTGCAACATCCCTTCAAAGTAGGCCGGGATAAATAAGGCAAGGGCCCCGACCAGAGAGGAATAAGCGACTGATACCAGGGGTGAAAGACCCGACATGATGGTCTTGCCGATTAAAGAGTAGGCTACCCAGCTCGCCACACAGAAAAAGATGAACAGCTCGCCCCATCCGAAGCCCCCGCTCAGGATTTCACTGAGGTTGCCCCTGGAGATCACGATGATTGTCCCGGTAACTGAAATGATAATTCCGGCAACTTTTATAGGATTTAGTTTTTCTTTAAAGATGAAAGCCGCAAAAAGGGCAATAAATACAGGGTTGTTCGCAATAATCAGCGATGCCCGGCCGGCGCTGATAATCTTGAGTCCCTTGAAAAAGAACACATTATATGCAAATACGCCTGTCATTCCAAGAAGAATAATAGATATAATTTGCCCTTTCTCTAAACGTGGAAGTCCTCCTTCATATCTCCAGGTAAGCAGAAGAAGAAAAACTGAAGCTATCGCAAATCTCAAAAATGACCCTGAAAAGGGCCCAACATCTTGCGCAACAACTCTCCCTGCGATAAAGGTCCCCCCCCAAAAAATAGCTGTGAGTAATAACTTCAAATAAACAATCATGATATTTACTGGGCGAGACCTTTGAAGAATGCCCAATTTTGGTCAAGGTCAAGTCGAAGATTGCGAGCTTGCCGCGGGGTAGCTTCACTAACCACTATTCTTCAAGGATCATGGTTATAGCGTCTTTGGGACAAATAAAGGCGCATATGCCACAGCCTTTACAGAAATCATAGTCGATCTCAACCTGTCCGGTGTTTTCGTTCACGGTGATACATAGGTCCGGACACGTCTTCGGGCACCTAAAACAGGTATTACATTTGTCATGATCAATAACGGGTTTGTGAGTTCTTCCTTCTACAGCCATTTTGGATTCTTTGTGTTTATCGGGTTTGTTGAGTTTATTGTGCTAACTGCCTACTCCCTGCTTTATATCCTCACCTAACCTGTATCCAACCTCAAGCGCCTTTAAGTTGAGTTCCCTGAATCGATCCCCCACGTTTTCCGTAATGGATGAAGTCAATGCCTGTTTGCTTACGATCCCGGTTATGGCGACCGACGCCCCGAGGAT
>Ga0233414_10000638_pt1 | contig 14220 bp, 22 predicted proteins | sample Na_anoxic_10_MG_FD_189020 | JGI IMG/M metagenome (GOLD analysis project Ga0233414, IMG submission 189020) | Seawater microbial communities from Saanich Inlet, British Columbia, Canada - Na_anoxic_10_MG | ecosystem: Environmental > Aquatic > Marine > Inlet | place: Canada: British Columbia...
GTGTGGAGTTGGTCAGAAGAACGCCGCAAAGCCGAATTAGCTAAATGCCGTGTTCTCTGTCATGATTGTCACGAAGCCAGACACGCTAAACTAAGCAGACAAGACGTTATAACTATTCGCCAGGAATACCGTCCGGGCGTCAAAGGAAACGGCTTTAAAGCCTTAGCAAAAAAGTACGGCGTCACCCATAACGCTATCAAGCGAGCAATACGTCGTACTAGCTGGAAGAACATCCCGTAGTAGTCCGTTATGGAGGCGGGGCAGGCTGTAGACCTGTCGTGGCGAGAGCCGCCCACTGGGTTCGATTCCTAGATACGGGACCAAGTACACGCCGTTTAGTTAACGGCTAGTGAGGGTGGCGATGCAGCCTCATGATAGAGAAGCGGCATGACAGCCGCGAAAACAGCCCCTAGTCTCGGAGAGACCGGAACCGGGCATCCGTAAGTTGTCAATGGTGGAGGGTGAGTTCGATGAAGCTACGGCAGAGAACAAACCCTATGAAGCTAAGGCGACAGCCCACAGCACATGGCTCTATAGTTCAATGGGAGAACGGCGGCCTCTAAAACCGCGAACGAGTGTTCGATTCACTCTAGGGCCTCCAGTTTTTAGTTTACTTATGTTCGGAGAACATCATGAAATAGATATACGTTTTAGTCAGAACAGATCTTCCCCTTGCCCAACAAGCCGTCCAGGCTGCCCATGCAGCAAATGAAATCGGCAAAATTGAGGGCACCAGCGATACCAAGTCGCTCATCTTGTGTGAAGCACAAGACGAAGAACATCTTCTCCACGAAAGCGAGAAGTTCCAGGACTGTCCACACGTCCTTTTCCGGGAGCCGGATATCGGCAACGCTGCTACAGCACTGGCCGTCATCCCACCGTAGAGAAAACGTTGTGCGAGATGGAAGCTGTGGATGCCTCCGTGACCCCTTGTTTGTTTTCAAGCTCTCTAATCGTTTTTGAACTCAAGCAGGATAAAGTCATGAAGGAAATCATCAAACAACTGGCTGAAGAACAGTCAAGCCTAAAGAAAACTCGCAAGACCGGATCGAACCCAGGCGTCACTGAACGTGAAAGATCTAATCGTGTTAGTTGGCGAGTGTGGAACAATAAGCTCAAGATTACTGCCGCACTCAATCTCTACCATGAAATGCGTGGGTCGGATTATCGTCATGGATATGACATCGAGCATAGCGAGTATTACAATAAATGTTATAAGGAATTGGTAGCTCAAGATACAGAGCCCTCAGCTTGTAGCGGGGAGATGCAGGAGGATACCCTGCCCGATTCACCATCCAGTAGTAAGGCATAGCCTTATTGCTAACGCTTGCTAAGCCCCGGTGGAAGACCGGGACCGAGGCCGACATTACTGAAAAGAGGCAGTACGGCTGACCGTAATGAGTAGGGAGTCTGACCAGGGACTACGGGAACCACCACAGGGCTGGATAGCTGGGATTGCCCTGTTATAGCGACCTCTACGCGGTGTGGCGTAACCTACCTTGCAAGTGTTTTTCTACCGTTTTGTAGTGTAATGGCGACTTGTCATGATCGGTTAGTTCGGTCGAATCCCTCCGATCGGGATTTAGCACGCCTGCCCACCGGCAGGAGGAGCAGGTTCGATTCCTGCCAAGACGACCACCTAAGGGGCGTACATACGCTTCTAGCATTTTTGGGCTAACGCCCATAAGTCCCATTGGTGTTTAACGGCAGCATAACAGCCTTCCAAGCTGATGGTGAGAGTTCGAATCTCTCATGGGACTCCAAATATACCCCCGGTACTACTTGACAAACTGCAACACATGCGGTATAATGGGGTAGATGAAACGACGAGCATTGATCGCAGGATCAGAACAGTCGTGACTATAGGAGAGACTATCATTAAAAATTAGTTTAATAATGTTCGGTGGAATTGTGATGGCACCTGATGAACAATGGGGAGCTTAGCTACGCTAAGCGTAGATCCATTCTAGTCAACAAAGGGCATCACATTGGGGTTTCCCACCTGAAAAAATCATAACTCCTTGATGGGGCGTAGTTATTGTGGAATGCACTTGCAGCTACGCGGTTTTGATATCGCAACGCAACCTCGTTGTCGCGACATCGTTGAATGTATAGAAAAGTAGGTTCGACTCCTACCGCCCCAACCAGCACACTAGGTCCGTGAGCAAAAACTAAAGGGATGCCGCATCCTCGCCGCAACCCAAACCATCAAAGATGCTTATCCACGGACCTAGAACACCTCAGTTAGATACAAGTAATCGTACCGGCGAGTGGCCAGCACCGTATTGGTACGAGAGAGGGTCGGGTTCGGACTGGCATACCCCGGCACGCACTAACTGAGGCTTTGAATCCTTTTGCAGCACAAAGGACAATGCGTGCTGTGGCCTCGGGGTGGGTCTGGAGCACCCCGCTAAACCGGCCCCTTTCTGGATCACGTGGGACTTTCCGTACGGCGATCACGAGAACCGAGAGGGTGTACATTCGCTTTTCAAGCGAAAGAATTGCGGGATTGCATTGAGCAGGGTAGGTAGTCTGGACCCAGGCTATCACGCCAGTAAGTTGAAGTCTTACTCCCGCAGCCAATACTGGGGGGACATGTACTGAGGTAAGCGACAGAGCTTTGCAAGCTCCGTGATGTGGATTCGACTTCCACTCTCTCCACCAAAACAGCTAGGGATAGGGCAATTCGGTAGCCACCTCGTAGCGAAAACCAACACCTATGGAGGTTACAGGACTAATTACCCTGGCCAACGAAATAGGATTTCTGGAAAACAGAATTCAGGTAGACCGTGCGAGATGCAGCAGGTTCAACTCCTGTCTATTCCGCCAATTCATGAGCACCGTTGCGGTGCGAATATACTTCCGGGCGAACTTTCCCGATCCGTGCCTCGTCTCGCCACCCGTCTCTAAATGGCGAGCACCGGGTTCGGAGAGTTCCCTGGAAAGCACAAGGCCCCGTCGTCTACTGGCTAGGACATCAGGTTTTCATCCTGGGAAAGAGAGATCGATACTCTTCGGGGTCACCAAAACAACGATACCATGAAAAGATTTTGGGATAAGGTCAACAAGGAAACCGGCATTTATGGTGCCGATAATACATTTCCGACCGAGTGCTGGGAATGGACCGCCGCTAAACGTGGCAGCTATGGTACTATCAAGATCAATGGCTCGCTTGAAAGTAGTCACCGAGTTTCTTGGGAAATCCATTTTGGAGCAATCCCCAAGACATTATGTGTGCTGCACAAGTGTGATAATCCCATATGTATCAGACCAGATCATCTTTTCTTGGGTACAATGCAGGACAATGCGGTTGACATGACAAAAAAGGGGGAGGCGATATCGGCCCACTAATGAAGAACTCGCACGAGGAGAACAGCTTACTCACAAGCTCACCGAACAAGAAGTCTTGGCAATTCGTGCAGAATACAAACCCGGAGTGCGTGGCAAGGGATATCGGGCCTTGGCTGCAAAATACGGCGTATGTAACATAACGATTAAGAAAATCGTCTTACGACTCAAGTGGACCCACATCTAACAGATCACAGCCCCGTAAATGAAAGACCGCCCGCAGTGGGGAAGACTCCTCTGGACGCAGTTGAGTTGCCATTGTGTGTAGTAATAGGCGGGAGGGGTATAAGCCGGTTTAGTTTAATGGTAAAACAGTTGCCTTGTAAGCTCCAGCCCTCAGTTCGATTCTGAGATCCGGCTCCAGTACAATGAATAAGATACATTTAAAAGGTAAAAACAAATTCCCAGGCGACGACTTCTATAAGAACGTTCGATTCGCATACTGCGGAGCAACAGATGCGGTAGACGCAAACTCGTTGCGATTGACAGATGACTTGGACAAGGTAACCTGTCTTCATTGCATACAACAGCTTTTTAAGGACGATCGTATTCGGATCGTCTGGAAATAGACGTGTGGCCAAGTGGCTAAGGCATCGCCCTTACAAGGCGAGGATCGTGGGTTCGAATCCCTCCACGTCTACCAATATATAAGGATAATAACATGAAAGACATTCTAGTAGAAATTCAGGCCGGTGAAGGCGGCGACGACTCCAAGCTGTTCGTGGACGATCTTTTCTCTGCGTATCTTTAACTATTGTCAATTTCAAGGACTTAAAACAGAGTTAGTACATAAAGCCAAGGGCAAGGTGGGTTTCCTGGTTCGCGGTAAACGCGGACCAGAAGCTTTCAAGCACGAGCCCGGCAAACACGTCGTACAACGTTATCCTCCTACGGAAACCAAAGGACGAAGACATACTTCGACGATCACCGTGTCTGTACTTGAACTAATAGATAACAAACACGTATTGTGTGATCGCGAAGTAGAGGTTACTACTCAGCGTGGTTCTGGTCCAGGTGGTCAACACCAAAACAAGACCGAATCTGCCGTTCGTATGGTCCACAAACCAACAGGTCTATCTGTTTACATTAATGGACGAAGCCAAAAAGCAAACAAGAAAGAGGCGAGGCGGATCCTTGAGTCTCGTGTTGCGGAACGGAATTCTTCACTTGAAAAGAAGAAGAGGGACCACAACAAGCGAGAACAGGTGGATGGAGGCGGACGCGGAAATAAGGTTCGCACATACAATTTCATTGCTAACAGGGTTACCGATCATGTTCGGGGGACAAAGACCGGCAAAATCAAGCAGGTGATGCGAGGACACTTTGAACTACTATGATGAACGACATACGAGAGTTTGTTTCTACAGCAATTAGTACCGTCATAGCCATCGGAAGTGGCATGTTGGCCTTCCTGGCGTTACTGGGCGGTATACTCGCAATCCCCATTTTGCTAGCACTTATTGCGGGGTAGTGTAATCGGTAGCACAACAGATTTTGAATCTGTTAGTCTTAGGTTCAAGTCCTAGTCCCGCAGCCAATTGGGGTATAGTATAATTGGTAATACGCTTGACTGTTACTCAAGTATTGCACGTTCGATCCGTGCTACCCCAGCCAGCACATTCATGGATGGCCGAGCGGTCGATGGCACGACGCTGTTAACGTCGCGAGAGAAATCTCCACCCTGGGTTCGAATCCCAGTCCATGATCCAAACAAAATCTCTTGACAACCGATGTTCTGTACTGTATAATGACACCATGAAAGCTCATCACGCTCTTGCGGTAATTCTCATCGTCTTTCTGGGTTATCTTATTTGTAGGAAGCCTGAAGTTCCACAAATGGCTCCACTGAAGAGGGATACTCCTACGGAACTCGAAACGGAGCAAAAGCCAGAATCTCTACCAGAAACTCGGGTAGTACGGATGGCCCGTCAAGAGATTAAGCTCAAAGATGTAATTGCCATAGAGGACGAATCAGAGTTCGGTTGGCTTTTCAAGAGTAGTAAACCTTACTGCCTTTTTGAAGAAAGTACGTTTCGCGGCAATTTACCCACTCTTGACACGTTCGCTAAGTTCTGTAATGCCAAGGGGTTACCGCAGAATGAGGAATCGTTTGTAAAGTTTGAGCGAATACTTGAAGTAGACGCCTTTCAGTCGTTTATTCTAGGTTACAGGCTCCGGGAAATTGAGCGTCATCAAGCGTACGAAGGGAGTAGAACTCTCACGCAAGAATTAGACGTTATCGTCGGCTACATTCACAACTTAGTCATTGATGAGATCGAATTCTGGTCTGCCGTAAACGATTACGAGAATGAAATCGTTGAAAACACCCAAAGGGAGGAACATCTCGTAATCGGTCTATCCGAACACGAGAATAGAATCATGGCCCTCCTTACTCAAAAGAAAAGGGAAATACTAAACCTATGAAAACTCTATTCCTATCGACCGCTGCATTCCTTATCGCTACCACTATGGCATTCGCTGGCGTCAAAAATGGAGACACTGGTAACGGTGCTCCACACGGCACAGTGACTATGAATTCCAAAGGAGGGAGCTTTGGCGATTACAAGGTAACATTCACCGATGATGTTGGCACATCGTCCACAACAATAGGCACGCCAACCCCCGGAGGCGAACCCGGAGAAGTAGACGATAGTGGTTGGTCAACTACAAAGGGCGTTGGCGAAGACGGCAAAACCATTTACGGCGGCACATATCGTGTCTATAATGGTAAACTACAAAAGCAAAACAAAGACGGCAAGCCCGTGGATTGCGGACCCGCTCCGAACACAGGGATAGATGCCAACACCGGCCCCATTACTGATCAAGAAGGAACGGGCACTCTGCCGTGTCCTTTGATGTGTGGCAGTGACAATGAAGCGGTCGGCACCCTCCCGTGTTTCTATGGAGGAGGTGACGAGGCTGTTGGTACGCTACCCTGCGACTGCTTCCACGTGCCCGTGCCGAGACCGACCGACAAACCGAAAGGCGACAAGCCGCCGAAACTTGAAAAGAAACCACTGCCCCCGGTCTGAGCAGAATGCCTGAATGGTGGAATTAGGTAGACACATCAGACTTAAAATCTGAAGTCCTTCGGGGCGTGCGGGTTCGATCCCCGCTTCAGGCACCAAACAAAGTGATTGCAATGAAGCATAGTCGAATACCCAAGACGGGGAGAAGCATAAGTAGTATATGCACCCGTCTTATAAGCGGGAGAGAGTAGGGTGCAAGTCCCACCTCCCCTACCAATACATCGGGGAGGGCCGTGGAGGCAGGGTGGTTTCATACGCCATCCGTTTGGGTTCGAATCCCGACTCCCCAACCACAACTTACACGGAAGCGACTTTTCTAGGTCGCTTCTTTTGACATCTTCTCAATCATACAGTATACTATCAGCATGAAACAACTACTAGCACTCGCTATCGCATGCCTTGCGTCTTGTCAAGCAGCACCCGAACCGGCCCCGCACATTGACCTCTTGTACGGTATCCGCGACTTCGACACGAATCAAGAATGGGAACAGACCGACAAGCAAGAAGTTGCCGGGCTTCAAGTTCATTTCTGTGGTAATGATGGGTTTGGTCCTGAAATCGGACTCAACCTGAGTCAAGAAGAAACCTCCGATCCTCAGTTTGTAAACCGATCCACAAACTCCACAACCACGACCGTGAGAGAGTTGTATTTGGGTCTTCGCAAAAACTTCATGATTACTGATAGCTGGCAAGCTCATCTTAGTGGAGGATGGGCAACGTTTAAAGTTGACACAAAGGTAGACTTGGACTACGCTCAAACGTACGAGACCACTGGACATGGTAATGCTCCATATCTATCGGCAGGGACCAACTATTTCGTTACAGACTCACTCACTGCTGGCCTCATGTATCGACATCACTTCATGAGTGAAGACGCCGATATCTACTGCACGAATCCCGACCTAGATGGTGGTATGTTCCTTGTCTCCCTGGGCTGGAGCTTCTGACGAAATTTCACGTGAAGCGGCTTGACAAAGCTGCTTCACGCTGTATACTGCCTACATGAACACACTTTATCATAAGGGCAAAAAGGGCGAGCTTCGTCAGTGGCGTATATGGACCGAGGGTGCAGACATTGTAACCGAGTACGGTCAGGTGGATGGCCAAATGCAAATCTCGCGGAAGGCCGCTTCCGCGAAGAACGTTGGCAGAGCTAACGAGACCTCGCCTGAGCGTCAAGCAGAGCTTGAAGCCCAGTCGATGTGGACTTACAAGGTGGAACGCAAGTATGCCGAGACCCCAGAGGGGGCTCAAGAGCAACTGCCGCTACCCATGCTGGCCCACAAATTCGAGGGCTCGAAAAAGAAGAAGTTTACATATCCGGCACACATACAACCCAAATTGGATGGTGTGCGGTGTCTAGCTCAGCGTGACGAAGACGGACAGATTGTATTGACCTCACGTCAGGGCAAGCCCTGGAACATTCCTCTGGTTGCATCTCAGCTTGACGAATGGCTAGAAGATGGTATGACGCTTGATGGTGAACTTTACGTACACGGGGAATCGTGTCAACGTGTTACTTCCTGGGCCAAATCGTCCGACCCAAACGGAAAGTCGTACAAGCCAGAAAGTAGCCAATTGGTTTATCATATTTACGATATACCAGTCATTGATGGTGACGAATCGCTCACCTGGGAAGAGCGAGCCAACAGGATGTACGTCCCCCACGTCATTCAAGAGAGCGACAATGTTGCCATTGTGGACGGCATCATCGTTGACAACGAAGCAGAAATGTGGACGCAGTACAAACTGTATATGTCTGAAGGTTATGAAGGTGCCATCTTACGTGCCTTCGACGGACAATACCTTTGGGGATATCGATCCGCTGGCCTTCTAAAAGTCAAGAAATTCCAAGACGCAGAATTCACGGTTGCATCGGCTCGTGACGGCAAAGGCAAAATGGAGGGGTGCGTAATCTTTCTTTGCGGTAACGACTTGACAGATGGCACTTTTGAGTGTACCATGAAGGTGCCGATGGCAGAACGCCGTCTAATGTACGAACAACGCGACCAGTACATCGGTCGCAAACTCACTGTGCGGTTCTTTGATCGCACCGACGACCAAATTCCTCGATTCCCCGTAGGTATTGTCTTTAGAGATAAGATCGATCTACCATCATGATTACACGAGAACAACATCGTACCATATATAACGCCGCTCGTCGAGCACGCCGCTGGACCGAGAAGAATTGGCGACGATACCGTGCGGTAGGCGATATGTGTGGTATGTGCGGTGTGTCGTCTACCTATCTTTTGAAGTTACTGAAAAAAGAAGGTATTCGGGCACGTATAATGGCGGGTGATGGACATGCGTACGTGCAATATAAAGGATACATTATTGATGTGACCGCAACTCAGTTTGGCAACGGTAAGATTGTTTTTCGTAAACGACGCAAACTAGAGTCTAGCGAATATCGCTGCGACCTTGGCTTTCGCACCCCCGAGGCGTTTATTGAGCATCAAGAGGAAGTTGGTTGGGCGAGCGAACAAGTCTATAAAGGATAATGCGGGCGTGGCCAAATTGGACTAAGGTACCTGACTACGAATCAGGTGATTTGCAGGTTCGAATCCTGCCGCCCGTGCCACTCAATACGAGACGTATCTCGTAAGCCGCTTTGGTGTAATTGTGGTATGTCACATCGGTTTGAAAAACCGAAGGTCTGAGTTCGATTCTCGGAGGCGGCACCAAACATAGGGGTCTAGTATAATGGTATTATGTCCGGTTCCAACCCGGAAGACGTGGGTTCGATTCCTACGGTCCCTGCCAAACATAATGGGCCATTAGTTTAATGGTAGAATGTCGCCCTGTCGAGGCGAAGACGAGAGATCGATACTCTCATGGCCCGCCATCTTTAACTTGTCCGGATGGCCGAATGGCAAAGGCGATGGGTTGCAACCCCATCTACGAGAGTTCAATTCTCTCTCCGGACTCCAACACATCACCATAATATGAAAGCTATTCTACTACCAATCACGCTACTTGTATGTATTTGTTGTATCTTTGCCTTTGGCAACAATATTGCAAGCGACTGGAAAGCTAAGGACACAGACAATATTTGCGGCGTGTCAGTAGTTCAACAAGTTAGCAATCCTGCAAAAGTCAACTACGACAAACTGACTGAAGCTACGAAAGCATACAAGACCCTCGTTAGAGAGGGTGTTTCAAGAAGCTCTGCAAGAGGTCAGGTTCTACTTACGGAAGCTAGAGGTAGTGTACTGGCCGCATGTAAGAAGGCAATGGCGGCGGATTCTTATTGTAGCGTCTGGAAAGCTATAACCAATAAAAAGGGGGTGAAAGTACCCGACATTACACAAGCAGCCAAACAGGAACTATAGTTTCAAATCTATGAGTGGTCAGGTGTATATTCACGCCCCATATTACTTTGGGGGCAGCGTTGCGGCATTGAATCGTCTACGATAATGAACTGCGACCTGTATAGCAGTAGTGTCCGATGACGATGCCCAGTACAGTGACATGGTAGCATTGGTATTGAAGTTGACATCTAGATCAACGCCACCTTCGACAGCACTGGCGTCGATTGCTGTCAAGGACGTACCATTACGATGAATTTCAATATTGCCAGCATTAGCATCACCCTTTGTCCACGACAACCCAACGATCGTCGCATTAAACGGAATGTGAACGCCGCGTGTTGCCGTCATAATCTGCCCGTTGTACCTACGCAAGTATGTGTTAGCTGTTTGCGTACCATTACGACCTCCACCATCAGAACGTAAACTACCAAGCCATTTCTCGCCAGTAAAATCAAACCCCTCACTCAAGTCCGTGCGATAGTAACGACGACCAGCAAGTGCATCGGTCGGGAACGCAGTTCCCGCAAAATTACCAGACGTAGCAACGCCACCGGCTAGATCGAGTGTGAGGCTACACATCCTCTGACGTAATTTGGTTTCCAGAATGCCACTCTGTGACATATCATCAAGATTAACCCTAACGATCACCTCGTCTCCAACACTCAGCGGCGTACGTCCGGTATGTGCTAATACTTCTTCGGCACCACTGTCGAGTTCGCAGAATGCACGAGTTTCACGAATGGCGTCAGTGACCCCTGTCTCTCTTTTGACAGCTAAAACACTAGTGATGCGTGATGGTCCCATTTCACCGCTCGGCTTTACGAGATTCAAATGATAGGCATAATCGTAAATCCCATCCTGTATAGCAGTTTGGCTTCCAGGATGAATTTCCATATCAAAATCTACGACGGTAACCTCACCCGATGCGGCTGAGAGCGTGTGTCCTACGGAGTTTGTCCAGTGTCCCATGTTATTGCTCCTTTTGTGGCGAAGGGGATCTCACCTAGAAATACACTACATGGTAGGTTGGCAGAGTGGTCGAATGCAACGGCTTGCTAAGCCGTAGAGTCCTTCGGGGCTCCGTGGGTTCGAATCCCACACCTACCTCCACTATTCTGAGAATAAAACTTGACAAGCGTCGATTAGACGCTATACTGTTGGCACTATGACACAAAAAATCGAAGTAAGCAGTGGAAACATTGGCTTTTGTGGTCTCCTGACCATTCTGTTCATCGGTCTCAAGCTCGGCGGCGTCATTGCGTGGTCCTGGTGGTGGGTTCTTAGCCCGCTCTGGATTCCGCTCGCTCTTGTCGTTGGAATCGCGGCTGTCTGCCTGCTTATCGCTGGCATCGTTGCACTGATCGCTGGTGCTGCTGCTGCCAGCACGAAACGCAAGATGGAGAAGCGTCGTCGGGAAGCCTCCAAGCGTAAGCGTAGTTGATGAACGACATCACTCCGGAACAGGCTCCGCAGATCCACGACATCTCGTCGTACAAAACTGTCACTGGAGCTAAGCGGTTTAGGCGTACGAAAGAAGAGTCTGCTCTGGGGTTATCCCCAGAGGAGGCACTCCAAGGACGGCTTCGTGAAGCTAACGACTTACCAGCCGGTGCGGTTGGTAGCGTGGACAACCTGCCCCGCCCTCGGGGCGGCGACATTGTAATTCGCATCAAGCCTGCGGCTGGAGTAGATCGTGATTATTTCGAACGTCTTCCTCGAAAAGAAATTGAGATTGCACTTGATAACTCGTGGTATGGATGGTATGATGAACTCACCGCCGCCCGCTATGACGGCAAACTCAAACTGCTTTTCCAGCACATGCTCGACCTGGGCATCGGAGAAGTAATAACCACTTATCCAGAGAAAAACGATGAGCGTGCTTGAAAAAGGACAACTGAAAGAACGGGTCAAGTCAGGAGAGGTCTCCGCAAAGGAAGCTCACCGGGCTCTTACGCTACTTAAGCAGCGTGGCGAAGTAGTGAGCGACGCCATGCTTCGTTGGCTGGAGCGACGAAATGCTTAATCATTTCGAGTACATCGGCATCATTCTCACGCTTGAAGCCAAATTACAAGAATACGACAAACATAGACAAGCCCATGCTGACAATGGTCACTCGGAGGACTTGGCAGAAAAGGTTAAAGAGTCTGAATTTGTCAAAGCTCAATTGTACGCTGGCCGCATGGAAGGGCTTATGGCGGCACTGATCGAAATCAAAAAACTAGAACACAAATAGGAAGGTACCGTGCAGGGCACAAACTGGGTTTGAACCCCAGGGGAGTCGAAAGGCTCGGAGATCGTTACTTCTGCCCTCCTCCAGAATAGCTTGAAATGAAAGAAGAAATCCATCATCTGATCGACGCACGCGACAGGGCCAACGAAGCCATCTACGAATTGCTTGAGCCCATCAATGAGTGGCTCGGCAATGACAACTTCCTTGAGATAGACGAGACGGAGTACGAGGAAGACTTCCTGCGTATCAGGTACTCTGACTATGATGGTGATCATTGTAGTCTAGAGATTCCTTGGAGGTTCCTTGAACAAGAGTTCGATCACAAGGGCTTTGAAGCTTACCTGAAGGACCAACGAGAAGAACGGAGATACGTCTGGTAATTTTCAGGTCATCGCGGTAAGGCTTCTAGACGACAAACGCCAGATGATCAAGCGTCTCCAAAAAGAAATCGAACAAGCCGAGAATAAATAGCCGGGAGTATCCCCTCCGTCTGATACGCGGTAGAAAGGGTAGACAGTCACACGTAGGTGCAACTCCTACTTCCCGGACCAGACATCAGGATCGTGTAGCTCTCTGTGACAGTTAGCACAGACCAAGACACACCTGTCAAGCTCTTTTACAACTCGTTCCCACGAAAGGTTGCTATAGGCACTAATAGTAAACTCCTTTTCGTGCGGGTCTCTATGATGAAAATCTAGAGCGTGTATCGACTTGTGATATCCACACTTGGAGCATTTTCCGCCTAGATACTCAACGGCCCTTCTTTTGAGCTTACGTCTGTATTCAGTAGTGCGAACGACGTTTCGCTTTTTGTAGCAATCGTTACAATACTTCTTGGCACGGGTTACATTGGGGATCTCGTCCTCACAAACAACACAACGCACTATAGTACGTGCTCGCGGCTTCCTTTTTCGCTTTGGCTTCAGTGAGTTATTCACGGCGACGGCACATGAGCGGGAACAATAGTGACGATTGGAACGTTTGGCCTGTGACGGCTTACGTTCTATCGTTCGCTGACAATTGAAACATTGAACTTCCATAACAATCAGTAGTACACTAGAATCGCTTATTCCATTCCTCCAATGACAGACAAATCCAGTCTACCGCTTGGTGTTTTCAAGACGAGCCCCGATGCCACGCTTCCGACGCAGGCTACGGATCGAGCACAGTGCATCGATTTCTATGCCGCTGAAGATAAGGTCATCTATCCCGGCGAAACGGTACTGATTGATCTTGGTGTCAAGATAGTTCTTCCGGAGGGCTACGGGATGGAGTTTCGTGAACGTTCTGGGCTGGCCACTAAAGGGATTATCGTTGGCGGCGGCATAATTGACGAGGATTATCATGGCCCGCTCAAGGCGATTGTACGATACATGGCCGCTGTTCCTACTGGCTCGCACCGCGAGCCCGTGATCGTCAAGACAGGCAACAAGATCTTGCAGGCCGAGCTAGTCAAGCGTATCCCCATCGAAATCCGCAAAATTGATGAGGGTGCCATCGAGCGTGCTATCGAATACTCAGAACGCGGCGAAAAGGGGTTTGGTAGTACAGAATAGAATAGAACAACTAGGCGTAGGGAAGTATGGTCCATCCCGGCTCCCTTGGAAGGAGCAGACCGCTGGTTCGAATCCAGCCGCCTAGACCAAATAACGTCATGAATATACATCGATGGGACAAGATCTGTGAGCAACAGCGAGAGACGCTCGAAATCCGAAAACGTCTCGCTGACGCTCTTCGCAAACGGCGAGTCTGTATGGATGAGCCCGACAATACCTTCGATGCGATCGTGGCGGCGAGACTAGATCTCGAAATAGAAATTTTGCAGTGGGTGCTCCACTGCAAGTAATGGGTCATTGGTGTAATCGGTAACATAGCAGATTCTTAATCTGTCAGATCTGGGATCGTCCCCCAGGTGGCCCACCAGACAATGCCCCTCTTCCCCGACATCGGTCTTCTAAGCCGATCCTTAGAGTTGGGTGGACGGCATGGGGTTCAATTCCTCGGAGGGGTACCAAACACGGGGGTGTAATGTCAACGGAATAGCATAACAGGTTTTTACCCTGTTTGTCTTGGTTCGAATCCAAGTACCCCTACCATCCGACTGTATCCCAATTGGCAGAGGACGCGGGCCGAGATCCCGTGCGTTGCAGGTTCGACTCCTGCCAGTCGGACCACTTTCACAAGAATCTTCTTGACAGCGAGCGATAGCGAGCTATAATGACGGCATGAAACTCACCGAAGAACAAGCCCAAGACATCCTCTGCGGCGACAGCGACGAATTCACCGTCCTCGACGAAG
>Ga0233414_10000639_pt1 | contig 14219 bp, 13 predicted proteins | sample Na_anoxic_10_MG_FD_189020 | JGI IMG/M metagenome (GOLD analysis project Ga0233414, IMG submission 189020) | Seawater microbial communities from Saanich Inlet, British Columbia, Canada - Na_anoxic_10_MG | ecosystem: Environmental > Aquatic > Marine > Inlet | place: Canada: British Columbia...
TTCAGAAGGATTTATGGCACAGGGAGCAACGAAACCACAATGACCATATACCAAGACAGTAAAAGAATAGTTGGAACCAATGCAGATAGAATAGGTACACCTGCTGTTTTAGGTGGTTGGAAAGAACTTGATAGAACTACTTTAGGTAGTGCAGGAGATACGATTAGTGTTTCATCATTAACTGATAAAAGATATTATATGATATTAGGACATATAAAAAACACAGGTGGAGATACTGTTTCTCATGTAAGAGCCAATTCAGATTCAAGTGGAAATTATGCTCTTAGACGTTCAGTTAACGGTGGATCGGATTCTACATCAGCAGGTACAAATAGATTTATGAGTACACATGATTCAAAATCTATTGACAGTCGTTTCATTCAAGGTTATATTGCAAACAAATCATCACAAGGAAAACTTGGAATATTTAATGTAAATGAAAATCCATCTACAGGAGCAGGTACAGCTCCGTCAAGAATTGAAGGGGTAGGAAAACACGTACAAACAAGTAATCCAATAAATGAATTACAATTATTTAATGACGAAGCAGGTTCATTTGATACAGGTGGAGAGTTGGTCGTATTAGGTTATGATCCAGATGATACACATACTGATAACTTCTGGGAAGAATTGGCTAGTGTTGATACAGGTGCAGGAGCAGTATTAGATTCTGGAACATTTACAGCTAAAAAATATTTATGGTTTCAATTTGATGCTGTCGTTGATACATACAACAATACAAATGCTACAATAAGATTTAATTCTGATACAGGTAGTAATTATAATAGACGACTATCTCAGAATGGTATGGCTACTGATAACATAGCAGTAAATCAATCAAATATGACATTTACTTATTCAGGTGGAAAAAGAGTATTTGGAAACTACTTTGTAATCAATAATTCAGCAAATGAAAAATTGGCAATAGGTCATACAAATGCTATTGGAACAGCATCAAATTCAACATCAGAAGGAGCAGGAGTTGCTCCTAGACGTGTAGAGGTAGTAGGTAAATGGGCTAATACAAGTTCACAAATAACTCAGATTGAAGTATTAGATACTGCACAAGGAGATTTAGGATTAACATCTGGAACAATTAAAGTATGGGGTAGTAACTAAAATGGCATGGGGAAAGAACGGAACACCTGACACATTAACAACAGCAGGAGCTAACATGAATGTATCTGATTTAGGTAGTTCAAAAAGTCTCTTAGTCTTGTCACATACTAAGAGAGCATCAGGAAATACATATTCTACTTGGTATTTTAACAATGAAAATTCTAGTTCATCATATTCTAGTAGACAATCAGAGAACGGTGGATCTGATGGAACTAGAACAAGTGCAAATACTGTATTTTATGATATGGGTGGAGATGATGCTGATAAATTCTCAATTACATATATTTTTGGAATATCATCAGCAGAAAAACTAGCTATTGGATTTGGTATAAATTCAGGCCCATCAGCAGGATCAAGTGGTATTCCAGAAAGAGGAGAGTTTGTTTGGAAGTGGGAAAATACAAGTAGTACAATAGACAGAATAGATAATCAATCAGGAGAAGGAACTTATGATACTGATTCTAACCTTACAGCATTAGGTAGTGACATAACACCAGCATCTGCCGTACCTGCAATAAGTAACGTACAAGACAATTCCTTGTTTGTTGAAAAAGATACAGCAATAAGATATTGGTTTACTGCTGGAGGAGAAGCACCAACTACTACATCACATTTTGAAGGTCATGGACAGCAACCTGTTGATGTATCAGATACCATAGATATTCCTACAACAGGTCTTTCAAATTTGTCAACAGGTTCAGTATCATTTTGGATATATCTCGAAACTGAATCAACGAGTGCAGGGGATTATGTTGTGATAAGTGCTTCTAATGATACACAAGCTTCAAGGGAATTTGCTCTAGGATTTGTTGGACACGTTACAGGTGTAGGAATAATTGCAAGAAACAACGGTTCAGGTATTTGTACGTTTACTTGTCCAAATTCTCTTACTAGAAACGCTTGGAATCATGTTGTTTATACAAATAATTCATCAGGAAATAAAGTATATGTCAACGGTTCGCAAGTAACGCCATCATATTCAGTAGGAAGTGCTTCAACCAATGCTTTCTTTGGAACTGTTGGAACTAACAATACCTGTACTATTGGTGCTAACAAAGACAATGATTCTGGAGGTTATTACCAATGGGGATTTGATGGAAACTTGCAACAATTATTAGTTTATAGTGCTGTACTTACACAGGCAGAAATAACTGCATTATATAATAATGGAAAATATAGTGAGCCAAGTACGACAAACTTACTTAGAAGATATGAGTTAACATCTAATGCCAATGATACAAGTGGAAATGGACATAATGGAACTGCAACAGCAGGTGTAACCTATACTTCATTAGCTGTTCCACCAACACCTGCCACTTGGACTATGAACCCAACAATCGAAGATGATTTAACTACTAACAATGGGTGGGTATTTCCTACTAACTCATCTTATGATTCTACTAATGATCAAATTGATTTAACTATCGCATCTAGTTCATTTGATGTTTCATATATTGACTTACAAAAAGCAGTTTACTTTGGTTCTGGAAATAACTTAGATGATAAATTTATCATAAGGGCAAGAATAACTAAGAATAATAATCTTTCAGATACTAGTAAAGGCAGTAGTCTTTTATTACAAGTATCAAGTGCATTAACCGATAGTTCCAAAACCCCTAATCCTCAAGATGCAGTAGGTATTAGGATAGATACAAATAGAACAGGTGGAAGTTCCACTAATAAATTTTTTGTACATAGTACAGATAATGGAACATTCTGGGCAGGGGAAAGCTCAGGTATTTCTTATGATTGGGGAACAGGTGATCTTTATTGGGAAATTATAGGTGATGGAACTAACGTCACAGGTGAATTATTTACAGGTTCAGATTATTCTACTGGATCATTGGGTAAAGCTACAACATCACAACAATCACCAACAGGAATGAGATATTTAAAATTTTGTGGTTTTAATGATCCAAGTAGGACAGCAACACAGTTTTCATTACAAGACTTTATAATTTACAATGGAGCGACAACACCAAATTGAGCCAAGAATACTATGACCACTTGAACGCAGGGGAAACATATACCTGTGACAAATGTCAAACAGCAACACTAGGAGCTCATGAATATGACCAATATATCAAGTTTCAATATCACTACTGTGAGCCATGTTGGAACTATATGAGATTAAAGAAAGGCACTTGTGATCAATGTGGAAGTTCCATGACAAACAGAAGTGAGACAGAAACAATACTTATAAAATGTGGTTGTGGAAATGAGGTAGAGTTAAAATGGTAGAATGGTTAGCAGGAAACAGAATCAAAGGAACAAGTACGGAACGTACAGTAGGTACTCCAGAAGTTCCAGCAGTTGTTACTCAAGGTGGTTGGAAAGAACTAGCAAGACATACACTTGGAAGCAATACAGCACCAATTACAGTTTCATCATTACCAGATAAACTATATTATATGGTGTTAAAATCATGGTCGGGAAATACAGGACTTTATGAGAGAATTAATAATGATTCAGGTTCTAACTATTCAGCAAGACGTTCTCAAAATGGTAATACAGATTCCACACTAACATCAGAAACAGCATATCCTTGGGGTAATGCAGGTTATTCAGGTACACCAAATTTTGCAATAGATTGTGTTTCTAATTTAGCAGGAAAAGAAAAACTTATACTAAGAAATTGGATGTATCAAAACTCAGCAGGTGCAGGAAACGCACCTGACAGGGTAAATGTAGTAGCAAAGTGGGCAAACACATCAGATACAATAAACAGATTTGATATGGCAGTTGGAAGTGGTTCATTCAATTCAGGAGCAGAAATGGTCGTACTAGGATGGGATCCTGATGATACTCATACTACTAACTTTTGGGAAGAATTAGCAGATGTTACAACAGGTAGTACAGGTGCATTAAGTTCTGGAACATTTACAGCTAAAAAATATCTATGGGTACAAGCTTACACACCAAGTTCATCTAATTCTAGTCCAGATGGCTATGTAGAATTTAATGCAGATTCTGGAACTAATTATGCTCATAGGAGAAGTCATAATGGTGGTTCTGATACAACAGGTACATCAGATGGAATAGGAATTAGAATTGATGGTTCAGGTGGTCAAACTGCTAAATTTCATAATATGTTTATCGTTAATAATTCTGCTAATGAAAAATTAGTAATATGTAATAGTATAACACAACAAACAGCAGGAGCAGGAACAGCTCCTACTAGAACAGAGTCAGTAGGAAAATGGGTAAATACAAGTGACCAAATTACTAGAGTAGATATTATCGATCAATATGCATCAGATCAATGGGGTGCAGGTTCTTTCATCAAAGTGTGGGGTCATGACTAATGGTTTGGGGTAAAATTTATTCAAATACGGTATCAGTAGATGATCAATCATTTGATACTGGAACTGTTTCAACATCTAAATTAATAGATATAATATTCTCACAGAATGGACATACAGGCAACTCTTTAATGAGATTTAATGGAGATACAGGATCTAATTATACTGAAAGATTTGATGTAAATGGTGCTGGAGATAATGTAAGACAAAGTGGAACTTCAAACATAAATGTATTAACAGCAGGAACAGGAGATGTTCAAACTTTAACATTTTTGAATATGGTAAATATTTCAGGAGAGGAAAAATTAAGTGTTTATGATACAATTTATACAAATGCAACAGGTGCAGGAACAGCTCCTTTAAGAGTAAGAGGTGTTTCCAAATGGGCTAATACATCAGCACAAATCACACAAACAACTGTAACAGATTCAGGAAATGGGTTTGACACAGGTTCAAACCTCTCAGTATTAGGTAGTGATATAACACCTGCAATAGTCACACCAGCAATTCCAGCTATACCTTCACTTATGCCAAATCTACCAAGTGGTAGTGTTGGTGGATGGGTAGAACTTGGAAGAACATCTAATGCCTCATTACCTGATGTTACAGGTTTAGCAGATAAACGATATCTTATGTTTTTGAATTTTCAGGAGTCTAATAATTCAAGACCTGCACCTGCAATCATAATTAATGGTGACACAGGCAGTAATTATGCTAGGAGAGGTAATGCTAACGGACTAACAGATTATACTAATGTCAATCAACCACAAATAATGTTTGGTGGTCAACCTGAAGGAAATACAACTACAGTTCCTTATTTCACAGTTGGATATATTGCAAATAAATCAGATAAAGAAAAATTGGCTATATGTCATAATACGTTGTCTTATCAATTAGGAGCAAGTGGTTCTGATCCTCTTGAACGTAGAGATACTGTATTTAAATGGACTAACACATCAGAACCAATAGATCAATTAACTATAACAAATTTTCTAAGTGGCAGTTTTACCACTAATGGGGAATTGATCGTATTAGGATGGGATCCAACAGATACACACACTACAAATTTCTGGGAAGAATTGGCTAGTGTAACTTTGGGAACAGATGGGGATGTACTTTCAAGTGGCACGATATCAGCTAAAAAATACCTATGGGTACAGGCATTTATTAAAAACTCTGGAGATACAGCAAGGTTTAATACACAAGTAACATTCAATGATGACACCTCTAACAATTATGCTATGAGGAGAAGTTTTGATGGTGGTAGTGATTCAACATCAACAAGTGCTTCTAATTTATTTTCATCAGGTGTGACAGGTTCTAATGATGATTTATGGTGTATGAATCTGTTTATTCTAAATAATGCTTCAAATGAGAAATTATGTATAGCACATGGATTCGATACATATATCGGTTCAGGAGCAGGAAATGCTCCAAGTCAAAGATATGAAGCAGTAGGCAAATGGACTAACACACATAATCAAATCACAAAGATTGATATTACTAATACTGATACATCAAACTATGATGCTATAAGTGAATTAAGAGTATGGGGTTCTGACTAATGGCTTGGAGAAAAGCTGGTTCAACAACATTGGGAAGTGCAGGAGACACATTGACTGTTTCAGGTATGACAGCAAATAAGTTCAATCAATTTTTAATTCACACAATAGAAAGTGGAGCAACAACTACGTTATTTAGAGTTGGTAACGGTTCATTGGACACAGGATCTAATTATGCTTACAGATATAGTGGAAATGGTGGAGCAGACGGAACATCAACATCAGTAGGATATTTAATAAATTATTGGAATGGAGATGTAGATAGTAGATTTAATGTTGGTCATATGATAAATATTCCAGCAGAAGAAAAACTTTATACAGGTTGGTTACTTGAAAATGTAACAGCAGGAGCAGGTAACGCTCCTGAAAGAGTTGAAAATGTAGGAAAGTGGGCTAATACAAGCAATCAATTTGATAATATAGGTGAAACAAATGGTGGTGCTGGAGACTATGACACAGGTTCAAACATTACAGCGTTAGGTAGTGACGGTACAGAATCATTAAACGTTCAAGACGGTGCAATATATTATGAAACTGACACTAACAAAGAATTTCTACTCTCGAATGATATTTGGACTGAATTATAGATACATTCATATAGTGTATTACCTACAGTATAGTATGAAACAAATGACAAACCAAGAAAGAGTTGATGAAGTCAACAAACATCTAGAAGAACTAGAATCTGATGGATTAACTGTTCTTTATGGCAAAGAATTAGGAACAGCAAAATTAGTCCGTGACGGCAGAACTTTCCGTATTTTTGTGAAAGAAGTTCAACAAGCAAAATCAGGAAAAGCAATGTTAGTAGACATGGATGTCTTTATTGAGAAAGATGGCGAACCATTTGCACACGTAAGTGGACATACATACATACCAAACTTTGTATTAGAAGGAAACGACATATACTGGATTTTAAGCAATAAAATTCATGGAAAAACCCAAGAAGATCCAAGAAACATGAACATAGATCCAAAATATGTTCCAAAAGAGTTTAGAGGTTGGTTAAAAGAAGGTTCATGGGCAAGTGAACAAACTCCTGAACAATCAGTAGAATCAGTTATCGAAACTGATAAAGAAATGAAAGTATGGTTTGAGAAAGACCTAAAAGTCGAGAAAGCCATACTAGGTTTCTTTGGTTCTATTCAATAGAACTATCTTACCTTTATTTTTTAAAAAATATTATTATATACTAGTAATTCTAAAGAATTGTATGCCAGATCTAGTAACTGATGGAGATAATCTAGGAGATCACTTAGCAACACGTTCTTTTAAGACAATTAAAGGAACTGACATTGCAAGTGCAACTAATATCACTATTGGAACATCAGGCAATACATTTGACGTTACAGGAACTACAACAATACAGCATTTTGACAATGCAAATTGGGTTGTAGGAAGTGTCATATCCTTACACTTTGACGGAGCAGTTACTCTAACAAACAATGCTGGTGGACTTTCAGGAAATCAAGCAAATATTCTACTTTCTGGAGATGCAAACTTTACAACGGCAACAGGAGATATTCTAACATTCTTACTTCACGATTCAACCAATTGGCAGGAAATAAGCAGAAACAGTGTTGCCTCAATTCCAGATGATTCTATCACAAATGCAAAATTGAGTACAGGTATCGATGCCGTAAAATTGGCAGACGGAAGTGTAACCAATGCAGAATTTCAATATATTAATTCATTAACAAGCAATGCACAAACTCAAATTAGTGCAAAAGCACCAACAGCAAGTCCAACATTTACAGGTACAGTATCAGCATCTGCACTAACTACAAGTGGACTGATTACATCAAACGGAAACATACAAATGGGAACTGGTGCAAAGATAACTAACATTAAAAATCTTCAACATGAGGTTTCAACCAGTGGAGTTGATATTGACTTTAGTGAGGATCAATTGCAAACAATGTCAATAGCTTCAAACACAACATTTACAACAACAAACAGGGCAGTTGGATTAAGCAAGACAATCAGACTTATTACAGACGGAACAATAAGAACATTATCATTCCCTTCTGATTGGAAGTTCATTGGAGCAAAACCAACTGAACAAGCTGCAAGTAAAACAGGAATTTTAACATTAACAAACTTTGGAACTACTGATGCATATATTGTAGCAGCTTATGCAGTAGAGGAGTAATAAATGTCTCATAGAGACTCTCTAATTAAAAAGAATAAGGAACTATCCAAGCCAATGGATCTAATGAATGTTGGATTTGTTGGAGTTGCTGGTGGTGGAGCAGAATTAAATATAACAGGTGGTACAACTTCATCAGCAGGTGTATACAATTATAATCTTTTCACATCATCAGGATCAATAACAGTTGAAGGTGGTGGAGACATTGAAATGGTAATTATTGGTGGAGGAGGAGGAGCAGGAGCTCAAGCAGGTGGTGGAGGAGGAGGAGGAGAAGTTATTGTTACAAATTCATTTACTATTGCAGAAGGAGATTACACTATTACAGTCGGTGCAGGTGGAGCAGGAGGATCAGGAAAAGGCGATGATGGGTCAGATTCAAAAATTGTAAGTGACGTTTCTCCAACATGGAATATTAAAGCACATGGTGGTGGAGCAGGAGGTAGAGGAAATAGTTCAACTAGTGTAGCAGAATCATCAGGAAATAATGGTGGTTCAGGTGGTGGTCGTGGTTCTTGGTACTTGAATTTACCAGATGGTAATAATGGAACTTATTCTGAGTATACTATGCCACAATCAAGTGTGTCAGGTTCAGGTTACGGAAATTCTGGAGGAGGAGGAGGAGGTGGAAATAACACTGGAGCAGGTGGAGCAGGAGGTGGTGGAGCAGGAGCAACAGCATCTAATTCTTGTGGAGCAGGTGCATCTGGAAAAACAGTATTTACAACAGGAGATACAAACGATACATTTGCAGGTGGTGGTGGAGGAGGAAGATGGTCATATTGTGGTGGAGCAGGAGGATCAGGAGGTGGAGGTGCAGGAGCTCAATCCTCTAATTATCAAGCTGGAAATGCTGGAACAGTAAATACAGGTGGGGGTGGAGGAGCTGGTTCTGTTTCTGGAGCAGGATCAACAGGTGCAGGAGCAGGAGGATCAGGTAGAGTATTAATCAGGTGGGTTGCACCTTGAGTCATTTCGCTAAAATTGTTGATGGCATTGTTGTTGAAGTTATTGTTGCCGAACAGGATTTTATTGACAAATTAGAAGATTCAGATTTATGGATTCAAACAAGTTATAATACTCGTGGCAACATCAATGATACAGATGTTCCTCTTAGATATAATTATGCAGGTGTTGGATATACATATGATGAAGAAAGAGATGCATTTATTTCACCAAAACCTTATGATTCATGGGTTTTAAATGAATCTTCATGTTTATGGGAATCACCAATACCACAACCTGATGAAACAGCTCATTCTTGGAATGAAGAAACACAAGAATGGGAGAAAACATTTATTCCAGATAATGAATAGCTATAAATATTATATATTCAATTAATTGTATGCAAAAGTTTTTTTTCCTGAATGGATTGCCAAGAGCAGGTAACACATTATTTGCAAGTATAATGAATCAAAATCCTGATATTAATACAACAGGAAACAGTTTAATTCCAACATTAATGTATGGTATAAATGAGTTAAAATATGACCAAGCATTTAATTTTTTCAAGGATCACAAGTCAATAGATAATGTACTGAATAATGTGTTTAATAATTATTATAGTGATTGGAAGGGAAAATATATAATTGACAGAGGTGTATGGGGAACACCATATAATTTAAAATTACTTCAGGATGTATTTAATGATGATTTTAAGATAATTGTCCTAGTGCGAGATTTAAAGGAAATTATTGCATCATTTATCAGATTTTCATACCTAACTGATGATAATTTTATTGCAAAAAAAGTTAAAGGTTGTGATACAATAGAAAGTAGATTTCATGCTGTATATACAGGTTCACTTCAAAAAGATATGTTGTCAATTATAACCTTACTTAAACCAGAAAATAAGAAATATTGTCATTTAATAGAGTATAATGATTTGGTAAATAATACAAAAAAGGAAATATCTGATGTATATGATTATTTAGGAATAGAACAATTTGAACATGATTTTGGCAATTTAACACAATTAAAGCATAATGGTATAGAATATGATGATTATGAAGTTGGTAAAGGTTTGCATACGATAATGACAGATGGTGTTAAAAAAAGAGAATATGATATGAATGACTATCTTCCGAAAGACTTATCTAACTATGAATTAGATCCAATATGGAGACAATGAACTATAACAAGGAATGTCCGTGCTGTCACTGGAAGTTTTTCGTATCAGAAACATATGACAAACACGCAGTATGTGTGAAATGTGGTAGCATATTTGAATAAAATATTATTATATACTAGTAATTCTATTTAATTTATATGCCTGATATAGTAGCCGATGGAGACAATTTAGGAGATCATATTGCAACAAAATCCTTTAAGCAAATAAAGGGTTCTGACGTAGCAAGTGGAGATGCAGTAACTTTAGGTTTTGGTGGAAATACATTCGATATTACAGGTACGACAACAATAAATCACATTAACAATACTAATTGGGTTGTAGGAAGTGTAGTAATTCTGCACTTTGACGGAGCCGTAACACTTACACATAACGCTGGTGGACTTTCAGGAAACGAGGCAAATATTTTACTTTCAGGAGATGCAAACTTTACATCTTCAGCAGGAGATGCATTGTCTTTTGTTTTACACGATTCAACAAATTGGGTTGAAGTAAGCAGAAACGTTCCAACGTCATCTTATACAGCACCAACTTTGGGGAGTACAGCACTTACATCAGGTCAAACAATTTCAACGGTAGCAGGATTAACTTTAACTTCTCCAACATTAACAACTCCAGCATTGGGAACTCCAGCAAGTGGTACTTTGACAAATACAACTGGACTTCCAATAGCAGGAATATCAACAACAGGATCAGCAAGTTCATCAACATATCTCAGGGGAGATGGAGCATGGTCAACAATATCTTCAACACCAACAGAAGCATTCATAATTTCAGCTTCTGATGAGACAACCTCATTACAAGCAGGAACTGCAAAGACAACATTCAGAATGCCATATGCATTTACACTTACAGCAGTAAAAGTTTCTTTAACAACTACGTCAAGTAGTGGAAATCCAACAATTGACATTAATGAAGGTGGATCAAGTATTCTATCAAGCCCTGTTGCAATAACAGCAGGAAGTAAAACTGCAACTGCAACAGTAGGAGATTCCTCATTGGCAAATCTAGCAGAAATAACAGTTGACATTGATAGTGCTGGAAACAATGCAACTGGACTCAAGGTTTATCTAATAGGAACTCAGACATAGTGAGGTAATTATCATGGTTATGATGACAAACCCATTTGCAAAATTTCCAAATCAACCAACGGATCATTTCTTTGAAAGACTAGGTGGAAGTACACTAAGAACACCTGCATCAACAATAACATTAGATGAAGATTTCTCTAGCACTACAGGGTGGTCACAACAAGGAACAGAAATTGCAATTAATACTGGAACAGGCAAACTTGATTGGATTGGTCTAAGGAGTAGTACAAACACAGGTATATCTTATGATTTTGGTGCAGGTGTAGTAAGCACATCAAAGTGGAGATTACAATTTGATTTATACATACAAAATTTTTCAGGCACATCATATACACAACGTTTTGGATGGATGCTTAGTACCAAAGGTAGTGCTGATAATTCTGATCAACTAAGGGATTTTATTGGTGGCAGGGTTACTTATAGAGGTCAGGTTCCTACAAATTATCAACAATTTAATATCATTGATGATCAAGGCTCATCAGATACATGGGCAGATAATGCCCCTGCTCAACCTGCACAAGGAACAGATAACGGTGTAACTCCAGTAGCAGGAACAACCTATAACATAGTGTTGACCAGAGATTCTCCAACAGCATACACAATGACAATTTCTTCTGGTGGTACATTACTTGATACGTTAAACTATACAAGTTATGCAGGTACAAGTGATTTAAGATACCTTTTAATTCAAAGATATGGAGACTCAGCAAACGCAGGTTCTAGTTTCAATGGTACTATTGATAATTTGAAATTCTACAACGGTGTAACAGGATTAGGAAATGAAGTTGGAATAAAACAACATTTCATAGAATGGTTCAGTGGCAAACAACTTCCTAGCTATTGGACAAAATCAGAAGTTAATCCACCAGCTTCATTTGCTATGAATGATTCAGTAGATGGTGGATTCAGAATAACAGCAGATGGTGGTGCATTGAACGAGGGTATGATAAATTTCAATAACAAAAGAGCATTTTCTAAAACAGGAAGTGTGTGTATATGGGTGGGTAGAGATGTCCAAACATCATCATATACAGGATATTATGGATTGGCAAATGGAATTACAGGAAATGATGCAGACATGGGTCAACTTGCAACAATTTATAATGCAAGTGCAAACGGTGTTATTGCATTAAGAACAGGAAACACAACTAAAGGAAATACAGAATCAACAATATCATTAGACACAAATTTCCATAATTATAAAATTGAAATGAAAACTTCATCAGCAGAATGGTCAGTTGACGGTGTTGCACAAACAACAAGAACATTAACATTACCAACAGAAGATTTACAACCTGTGGCAGGAGTTCATGGAAATAATAAATCTATTGATGTAAGATACATGGAGTGCTATAACACATGAGTCTTTTCGATAAAATAAATTTACCACCATCCAAATACAAAGTTCATACGTTTACAAGTACAGGTAATACAACATTCGCTGTCACAGGTAGTGGAGATATAGAATATCTCGTAATTGCTGGTGGAGGTGCTTCTGGAAACGGAGCTGGAGGTGGAGGAGGAGCAGGAGGATTTCGTACTAACGTATCAGGTGCTACTTCAGGAGGAGGATCAAGTGCAGAATCAACATACGGTGTAACTGCTCAAAATTATACTATTACAGTTGGTGCAGGTGGAACAGGTAATTCCACTACAAACTGTGGAAACAGTGGTGCTAATTCAAGCATAGTTCCTGCAAGTGGAACTTCAATTATATCTATTGGTGGTGCAGGTGCAGGTGGAGGTAATGCACCAGCGACATTATTATCTGGAGGTTCTGGTGGAGGATCAGGTGATGCACCAAGAACAGGTGGACTTGGAACAGCAGGTCAAGGCTATAACGGTGGAACGACAGCAAGTCAAATTGCACCTTATCCAGCTTCGGGTGGTGGAGGAGCAGGAGGAATTGGTGGTGGAGCTCCATCTTCTAGTGATGGTGGATTAGGTTTGGCTTCGTCAATTCAAACAGGCAGTCCAATATTTTATGCAGGTGGAGGTGGAGGATCAAGTAGTGGAGTAGGACATTCAGGTGGAGGAAATGGAACAGCATACCCTAATGATGGAAATGATGCAACAGCAAATTCAGGATCAGGTGGTGGAGGAGCAGGAGGATCAACAGGATCTGGTGCTACAAATGGATCAGGTGGATCAGGAATTGTAATTATAAGATATAAAACATCAAGTGGAATAACTGCAACTGGTGGAACTATATCTTCCACTGTAGTTGGAGTAGCCAATCAAAGAGTTGTAGAAAACTTTAGTGGAACTGGTTTAGATATTGACAGATGGCATACAACAAATAATGCAGGAACTAATACTTTTGCCATGTCAGATGAAGCAGATGGTGGATTTAAACTCACAACAGGCACAGGATCTTCAAATCAAATGGGTATTAACTTCAATGATAAAAGACAATTTAGTCCAACAGGTTCAGTAGCCATAATTGTAGGAAAATCATCTTATACTAATGTATATACTGATTTCGGATTTTCAAACAACAACCAGTCAAGCAATTCACAATCTGCATTTTTCAGATTTACAAATCAATATGGTGGTGGTAAGATTGGATTTCTTACTTGTGGTGCAGGAACAACAGAAGATTTTCCAACATCAGTTGATTTGTCAACTGATTGGTTTACTATGAAAGTAGAATGTAAATCATCTAGTGTTGAAGGAAGTATCAACGGTGTATTGGAAAGAACACACGCAACACGAATTCCAACGCAAAAACTTCAACCAATAGTAAAACATCAAAATACAGATACTACTGCTAGGTCATGTCAAATTAAATATATGGAGTGTTATAACACATGATTGAAAAAAATATAGCAATATCATTTTGGATTGGTGTAGGTATATTGGGTCTTA
>Ga0233414_10000640_pt1 | contig 14214 bp, 8 predicted proteins | sample Na_anoxic_10_MG_FD_189020 | JGI IMG/M metagenome (GOLD analysis project Ga0233414, IMG submission 189020) | Seawater microbial communities from Saanich Inlet, British Columbia, Canada - Na_anoxic_10_MG | ecosystem: Environmental > Aquatic > Marine > Inlet | place: Canada: British Columbia...
CCACGAACGAGAAACTGAGCGCCGAGCTCCGCCGCCGCGTCGTGGTCGGACACTTCGCGGTCCCGATACGCGAAGCTAGAGCCACGTGAAATGACCATCAGCGTGCTGAAGTGTGAAAGAGCCGTGATGATGTCTTCGACAATTCCGTCGACAAAGTAGCCGTCATCGGGGCCGGAGAGATTCTCGAATGGAAGCACCGCAACCGCGGGCAGCTCATGCACACCGGAAACGGCCGCAACCGCCGGAGCGACTGTTACTGTTTGCGTCACCGCGGCGCTCCCGGCGCGGATCCGCTCGTAGATGTCACGAGTTTCTGCGCTTGGCTCCGTGCTGAGCTCCCGATCGAGCGCTTCGCTCAAGAACTGATACTGCCGAAGCGCGTCCGATCGACGTCCCATTCGCTCGAAGAGCTCCATGAGATGCCGGTGGGCGGGCTCGCAAGCAGGGTCCATGGCGATACGGCGGTTGAGGACATCGACCGCTTCATCGGCGCGGTCGAGTGCAGGGAGCTTGGATGCCAGCCGTTCGATCGCATCGCAGGCCATTCTTCGAAACTGATGCTGTGCACCGAGGAGCCATTCGTCGTAGAGCGCCTCACGCAGCACGAGCCCATCGAGGAGATCATCGCGGTACAGCTCCATACAGCGAGCGAGCTCGCCAACATCCTCACTCCTCGCGAGCCGATTGAACTCACGGGCGTCGACCGAGCACTGCTCCAAATCGAGCGCCAGTGCTTCGCCGGTCGAGGAGATCAGAGGCCCGTACGAGCGTCGAATCTTCGAGAGCGCCTGCCGGAGATTGTGCCGCGCCCGCTCATCGCCCGTCTCGCTCCACAGGAGCGACGCCAGCTGCTCGCGGCTGTGGGGGCGAGCGCTTTCGACCGCCAGATACCCCAGCAATCCTTGGATTTTCTTGCCGGTGACCTCGAGGGCCGTCCCGTCCGACCACTGAGCGTCGAAGGGGCCGAGCACATTGAGGCGAAGGGTCCTGCTCATCCTGGACGGATTATAGACGAAGAATAGACGCCTCATAGCTTTCGCTCTGACGCTCGATAAACGGCGGCCACCGATGATGGAGATGTCCCCAACGGGACTCACCACAAAAGGAGACCGCCATGACCGCCGAACACCAAGCCCCGTCCACCCACTCCGCCGTCCTCCCAGCCAACGTTCAAGCCGCCCGCACCTGGGGCGCTGGGGGCGAGAAATATGACGAAATCAGCCGAGGAATCGCCGACGCCATCGAGCACGCCGTCGACGCACTCGATCCGCAGCCCGGTGAGCGCATTCTCGACGTCGCGACAGGTACAGGCTGGGCGGCGCGCAGTATCGCAGCGCGCGGCGCCATCGTCACCGGCGTCGACTTGGGCGCCGAAGTGATCGAGGCCGCAAGACAGCTCAGCGCTGGCATCGACTTTCGCATCGGCGACGCAGAGGCCCTGCCCTTCCCCGACAACCACTTCGATGCGGTGATTTCCACGTTCGGCGTGATGTTCGCACGGGACCCAGAAGCTGTTGCCGCGGAGCTCGCTCGCGTGGTGCGCCCTGGCGGCCGAATCTCACTCGCAAACTGGGCGAACGAAGGAAGCGTGCATGAGATGTTCAAGCTGATTGGTTCGCACAAGCCGGCAGGTCAGAACCCGGCCCCCTCGCCGTTCGAGTGGGGTAAGACCGCCAGGGTCCTCGAATTGCTGGGCGGCCACTTCGACGTGGAGTTCGAGGTAGGCACCTCTTTCTTCCGGCCCGAGAGCGCGGAGCACGCGTGGGCGACGTTCTCCACCGGATTCGGACCTGTCGTCACGCTGCTCGACGTGCTCGATGAAGAAAAGGCCGCAGCCCTCGAAGCCGACTTCATCGCGTTTCACGAGACGGCCCGGACGCACTCCGGGATCGTCGTGCATCGCCCCTACGTGATCGCCAAGGCCACCCGCGTCAGCGAAAGCAAGAGGGCGTCATGAGCCTCGAGCTCATGACGCGCACGCGAAGCCACGACGTGAGTGGGTTTGGCGTGTTCTCGCACGGCGACGCGGGCCAAGCGCACGTCATGGCGCACCGCATGCTGGACGAGGGGCGTCATGAGCTCGGCCATCGGCTTCTCAGCGAGTGGCTGGAGGGTCGTGCCGGAAGCGGAAGCGACTGGACGCACCTGCAATGGCACATGGCGACCTTCGAAATCGCCGTCGGACAGTGGGAAGCCGCCTTGAAGCGATTCGAAAACCATATCCTCCCTGTCGCCACCCATACCTGCGACGCACTGACGGACGCGCCAGCAATGCTGTGGCGGCTGCAGCTGGCAGCGCCGCGACCCGTGACCTTGCCGTGGGAGCCGGTGTGCGCCACCGCCGTGCACCGGCTCACCCACCCAAGCAGCCCTTACGTCGAGCTTCATTGCCTCCTCGCGCTCGCCGGTGCAGGGGACATTGAGGGCCTCGACCGATGGCTACACGGAAGGCGCGTAACCGAGGATCCACCAGCTAGGCTCTTGGCTCAAATGGGCGTGGGTCTGCGCGCGTTTGCCGCACACGACTATGAGCTCTCCGCCGTGGTGTTGGCTGCGGCTGTGCCGAGGCTATCGGAGCTGGGAGGGAGCCATGCACAGAACCTTCTGTTCCAGGAGATCGCCGATCGCAGCTGGGACTGGGCGCACATGACGATGCGCGCAGCCGCTTGATCACCAGCCCCGACGCTGACACTGTCGCTGACACCGACACTGTCCCCTTCGCCCTCCCTGCGCTAAAACGCCCTCCGTGTACCCATTCGTTCGTCCGAACCCCTTCCTCCCAATCGTGCCGAACTCCGTGTTCATCGTGTGGGCGTATTGGTTTGCACGATGAGATCCCGACTTTTCTCCCGCCCCGATGAATGGACCACCTTCTCTAGCAAGTTGGGTCGTGGGCTGACGGCGGCTGGCCTCGCCGCGACGGTGGCGGCGGTCTCCGAGATCGCGCTCTCGGGCGCTGCTTTTTCGACTCGAGCGTTTGTTGGCAGCGCCGGGCTTGGGCTGGGGCTTGGATTGACGATTGGTGCGCTGTGGGCTGGATTGGCGCATCTGCTCTCGAGATGTCCGCCGTTCGCCTCATGGATAGTGTGGCCGGGGCTGGCGCTTGGGGCCTTTGCCGACGTGGCTTGGAGCCTTCGCGCATTCGCGAACCTAGGCACCCGCTACAACACGCTTGCGGTCGGCACGATGGTCGCTTGCGGACTCGCTGCCACGACGACCGGCGCCCTTCTGGTCCTGATGCAGCCGACCCGGACCCTCCCACCTCCGCTGGTGCGCGCGCCGCACTGGGTTCGATGGCTGGTCGGCGCCGCGCTCCTCGTCGGCGCAGCTGTGTTGGTCTACCTAGACCGGACCCAGTTCCCGGGGCAATACGCGACCTTCCACGTGGCGCTGCAGGGATCGGCTTTGTTTTATGGCGCCCTGGTCATCCTGTTGTCCGGGATCGTCCTTTCGCCCCGGAGCCCTTCCGTTCGCGTGGCCGGCGTCGCAATCAGCGCACTCCTCGTGCTCTTGCCCTTTTTCTTGTTGCACGCACCGCAGCAAGCGGCGTTTGAAACCATGCTGAACCGGCCCTTCGCGGCCCTGCCGCTTCGAACCGTGCGCCTCATCGCGGATTTCGATGGCGACGGTTTCTCAGCCGTGCTCGGCGGTGGGGACTGCGCGCCATTCGACCCCGACGTGAACCCCCAGCGGCGCGAAATTCCCGGCAACGGCGTGGACGAGAACTGTTTCGGAGGCGACGCAGAGCTCGTCGCCGCATCCGCCCACCAGGCGGACGTACCCATACCGGCTGAGCCCTCACCGCAGCACGTCGTATTGATCACCGTCGACACCGTCCGCCCCGATCGGATGTCGGCCTATGGCTACGAACGGAACACCACCCCCGAGCTTGCCCGCTGGTTTGAAGACGGGACGAAGTTCACCCGAGCCTATGCCGCCGGCGGTTGGACGAGCATCGCGATTCCAGCGATCTTGCGCGGCGTGAATCCACGGCGCCTGCGGTGGACGCGCATGTACGAAACCAACCGCTACAGGTGCTTGAAGGCGCCGCTCGGTGACCAGTTGCGGCCCGGAGAAACCGCGCGCGCCATGTTCTTGTTGCCGCTGAGCGATCCACATTGGTCGCTCGCCACCTACATGCGCCGGCGAGGCATGTTCACAGCTGCCGTCGTAGACGGCGGTTTCACCGAGATACTCTCCCATAAGTGGGGCACCGGGGAGGGGTTCGACACCTTCGTGGAGATCAACTTGTTGGCCAGGAACCTACGAAACGATGCCCAAACGGCCGACCAAGCCATCGACGTTCTACACAACCGGCCACCGGGGAAACCATTCTTTCTTTGGGTGCATTTCTTCGGCCCGCATGCGCCGAGCGAACGTCACCCGGAGATCCCTCTGGCCGGGGAGACCGTAGGAGATCTGTATGACGGTGAGATCGCATACCTCGACCAACACGTGGGTCGATTGCTGCGAGCCATCGATGAGCAGCAGGATCGCCCCGTGACCGTTTTGCTGGCTTCCGACCACGGCGAACGCATCAACAAGCGGTCCCGAGGTCACGGGTTTGATCATTCGGAGGATAATATCAGGGTGCCGCTGCTAGCGAAGGGGCCGGGGTTTCCAACTGGCGAGGTCGACGCGTTGGTCGGTGCCATCGACCTGATGCCAACCGTCTTGGACGTCACCGAAACACCCGGGCCAGCTGGGCTCGATGGAATCTCGCTTCGCGCGATCGCGACTTCCCCCGATGAATACGAAGATCGCGTGCTCCTCGTCGACACCTTCATTTTCGACAAGAGCACCGGCGATACGGGCACCAAGTTCCGGCTCGACCTCGTCTCTGCCGTCTCCGATCCTCATAAACTCATCATGAACCGCCTCGATAACACGCTGGGACTGTACGACGTCAACGACCCAAAGATGGCTGGCCGAAATCTGCTGCGCTCACGTGATTCCGATTCTCTCGAACGGGAGTTGCGCGCCTACCTCGAAGAAACCGGGGGCGCGCCGCTGCTGGTGGACTAGCCGCGGGTGGCGCCTTAGTTCCCGCCACTAGATCGCTGGATCGACACACCACGCGCACGCGTCGCGAGTCGATCTGCATCTTGAGTAAGCCTGCAGGGCAACTTGATCGAGACTCGCGGTATGATAAAAACTTTGTCGAATGCGAACCAAAGGTCTCTCTTGACGGCAAGCGGTAAGACGCTGGCTGACGGCCAGACCTGGAGCCGCTGGGTACTCACTATCAGTGTTGGCCTCACCGTCTTGCCTGCGCTCTTGGATTTGTGGATCGGCGGAGCGCGTCGCGCCATCGGGTACTTTGCCGCCGACGCGTTCTACTATCTGACCGTCGCTCGAAACCTGCTGGACTATGGCACGACCACCTTTGATCAGGTCACCATCACCAACGGGTACCATCCACTTTGGCAATTTGCTCTAGCCCTAATGATGTGGATGTGGCGAGCAGCTGCTCTCAGTGAGCCGACGCAGCTAGTGCTCACCGCCGCTGCCGGTGTGTGCCTCAACGGCGCCGCCGTGTACCTTCTAGGACGCGCCATTTGGAAAGCCCGCGGCCGCCTCAGCACAGCGTTCTTACTGATCGCCGTGGGGCCATACGCTATCTTCCTGTCTGGCTTTTACTGGGGCCTGAGTCCAGAGCAGTTGGCTCGGCAGAATCCCTTAGAGGGAACCATGCCGGTCTACGGCACCCTGTGGAGTTTTGCCAATGGCATGGAGAGCTCGCTGGCGCTCGTCCTCTTTTCAGCTTTGGCGTACGTGTACGTCTCATATCCGGTTCTCACCTCTCCGAGAGCCGCGGCGGGATGCGGCGCTCTGTGCAGCCTCTTGGTTCTTGCACGTTTGGATCTCGCACTCCTGCTGGTTCCTCTCTTGGCCGTTTATGGGCTGCGCGCGTTGATTCTAAGAACCCGGGAGAGTGTGCATTGTGCTCTTGCCGCGTGGTTCGCCTTTGCAGTGCCTCTGGCCATCTATCTTCTGCTCAACTGGCTGTGGGTTGGCGCAGCAATCCCCACCAGCGGGAGCGCAAAAAGCAGTTTTCCGCATCTCGGGAGCTCTGGCGCTCGTGGTCTGGTCCGGATACCCGCAGTAATGCAGAGCGGTAGGCGGTACCTGGGCCTGGTCTATCGGGAGGCTCAGATCGTTGTTCCAAGTGTCGTTGCGCTGCTGCTTACCCCCTGGCTGCTGTATGACCGTTTGAACGGGCCTGCATCGGAGCGGAGTTGGCGCCGCCCAGGCGATCCATGGGACTCCTTTTTGATTCAAGTTGGGTTCGGGGTGCTGATTCTTGGGACTTACAATTGGCTTTTTGTCAATATCACGTACCAGGGGCATTGGTACTTCCCTGTGTCTTGCGTCTTCGTATCCCTGGCCTTGTTTCGGGTGGTCTCCTTACCCCGGTTCATCGCGCGCTGGGCGCTTCCGGCACGTTGGGCCGGAGCTACGGCTATCGTGGCGTTTTGCGTGTTCTTCTTTCTGACGTTTCACAGGAAGCCGGCGTACCACAAGAAGTATGCAGATTTTTGCTTACAGGAGGCTTCAAGACTCAAGGAAGCCTACCGGGGCAAGGAGCCCAAGCTGCTGAGCATTGATGATGGAGTGATTGCCTACTGCACGGGTTTTCCGTCGATGAATGGCATGGGCCTAACGTTGGATCCGCAGGCTGCACTCGCTCGTAAAGAGGGCAAACTGGGCGCGTTGGCTGTCGCGCGCGGGTACGACCGTGTGGCGTCTTTGGTGTACGTGAACTCCGCCCGTCTAAAGCCGAGCACTCCGCAGAAGGAGGTGAATGATTGGGCCCATAAGCGGTACAAACGATTCTTGGGGGCCAATCCCGCATTCGATTTTGAGGTGGAGTATCGGTCGCCGGAATCGGGCTTCGTGGTCTTCGTAGTGCGGCCGAAGTGAGCACTTTCCCGTTTTCCTCAGTCTCGTCTTCGGCTATCGCTTTCGCGCACCGCGAACGCACTTCAACGCCATAGGATTTCACTCCGCGGAGTGCTCGCCCGCCATTGTAACGCAAACCCTGAGTTCCCTGAAGCGTGGTCGACCGGTTCCCATCCACATCTTGGATGTGCTACCAGCTCCCGAAGATGGCAACCGTCCCACCTGCAGACGATGCGGCCCCCGGCGGGGAGCCGGGGAAGTCGGTCGCTCCATCCTCCGATTCCACGGATGCCCAGCTCGTGCCTGAACCAGCGAACGATTGGTGGACCCGCTACGCGGCACACCTGATTTCGATCGCTGCGGTCTTCATCATCTGCAAGCTGATGTTTCTGGCCTATGCCGGTGTCAGCCCCCTCGTTGTCCCCTGGCTAGTGCCCGCCGACGTGCTCGTGGCCGCGTTGGTCGCACTGCTCACGAAATGGCCTCGAGTCGTACACGCGGTCACCGACATCCTATTGCTGCTGTACGTGTTCAGCCTGCACTACGCGCTGTTGTTCGGCGGGTTCGTCGGCGCGAGCTTCTTCTACTACATCGGGGAAACGGGAGGCATGCAAGGATCCATACTGGATCTAATCCGCTGGCCTGTGATCCTGGTGTTCGTCGGGCTGCTGGTGTTGCATCGCTTCTTGGATCGACGGCTCGCCGGGTGGCTCGCGCTCAACAGCCGCCGGGCCAGGTTGATCAGCGGCATACTCGTGTCCGTGTCCTTGTTCGTCGAGTTCGCCCCGCCGCTCGACGATTATCACGAGCACCGTCAGCACCCGGTTGGCAAGCTCACCCGCAGCACACTGGCGGCGCGGGTTACGGGCAAGCTGGACGACGGCCCAACACCGGCGTCTATCACCAACTTCGACTACCACTCTCAGTTCGAGGGCAAGGAGGCTCCCGTTCCCGAGCTACCCAAGCTCCCTGCCGGCAAGAAGTTCAACGTCATCATGCTGTCGATGGAGTCGACCGGGACCAAGTCGATGGTGCGAGCAGGCGCCGAGACCATGCCGTTCTTCCAAGAGCTCAAGAAGGATGGCCTCTCCTTTACCGAATTTTTTGCCCCGGTCCCCTTCAGCATCAAGGCCATCTTTGCCTATCACAGCGGCCACTACCCCGTCGCCAGCATGGCTCCGATCACCTCCACGCGCCCACGTGTCCCGATCAAAGCGTTGCCCGAGTACTTCCGCGAGCACGGCTACCGCACCGCGCTCTTTCATGGCGGCAAATTCTCGTTCACCAACAAGCTCAACTTTCTTGCCGATCGCGGCTACGACGTCTTGTACGACGCAGTGTCGATTCCAAATCGCGCAGAGCATGAGAGGGTTTGGTGGGGAATCGACGACAAGGCAGTCTTCTCCTACGCCAAGACCTTCATCGAACAGAGCAAGGAGCCATTCTACATCCAGCTCATCCCGGTGCTCGTTCACCACCCGTACAACTTGCTCAAACGCAAATCTTGGGACTATGCGTTCGACGAAAGCAAGCGAGACATCGACAAGTATCATGCGCTCGTTCGCTACGAGGACGCGCTGTTCGAGGACTTCGTACAGTTCTTGAAAGACAAAGGTCTCTACGACAACACGATCATCATCGCCTTCGGCGATCATGGGGAGGCGTTCGGAGAGCACGAGGGCAACTTCATCCACTCGGGCGCGGTGTACGAGGAAAACGTCCGCGTGCCGCTGCTCATCTCGAATCCGAAGCTGTTCAAGGAGCGCGGCGAATCCGCGAAGCTGGGCACGCTGCCCGACCTTTACCCGACGCTTCTCGACGTCATGGGTTGGGAGCACCCCGACTACGCTGGCCCCGGGGTATCGCTGTTCAAACCCGACCCAAAGAGGATGCTGTTCTTTTATGCAGGTCTTGGTGGCGACAAGATCGGAATCCGCGACGGCAAGTACAAGTTCATTTATGTGAAGGGCCGTCGAACTTTGGAGCTCTACGACCTCTCAGCCGACCCTGACGAGCAGACGAACATCGCCGACGCGCACCCGAAACGCGTTGCCTTCTACAAGGAGCGGGCCCGCACGTGGCAACCGCACACCTACGATGTGGTGCATCGTCAACTCTCCGCCAACCCCACGCGCCTCTTAGACCGTCGAGTCATTCGGTTGACCGACCTGCCGACCCAATTCACAGCACAGGGCTGGGGAACGCTGAACTTCAACCGAAACGTAACGGGCAAGCCCTTCAAGATCGGGGGCTCTGATTTCGACACTTTCGGATTCGGGACACACGCCAATTCGATCATCCAATTCGATGTGAGTCAGTACCCGGGTGCAGAGTTTAGCGCCCGCGTAGGCCGCGACGAGTCGGCGGGATCAAAGCTGCGGCGCCGAACCATCATTGCCGAAGTATGGGTGGATGGCGAGGTCGTGTTCAAGAGTGTTCCAATCGACTCCAGCGACGACCCGCAGAACGTTCGGGTGAAAGTGAACGGCAACACGCTGTCGCTCGTCGTCCACGAAGGCAGCGACGGCACTAGTGGTGACCATGCCGATTGGCTGGAGCCACGCCTCGAACTGCTGAACTAGCTGTTCCTTCTCGACTTACGGTGTCTTCAGCGCTTCGGCCGCGGCTTTCGCGGCTTGCGAACGCGCTCGAGGGCCTCGGCATTGCGCACGGTCGAGTGCCCCCGCTTGGCGAGAATGAAATCGCCACTGACTTCGACAACCCCGAAGGTCCCATCATCGACTACCGGGCGGATGCGGTCGAGGTCGGTGCCGCTGATATTGTACTGGAACAAGATGAATTCGGCATCTTTGATGCCCGCGGTCCGAATCGTGTACGCGTCGGGTCGATTGGACACGTGGGCCAACACCCTCTCGGTACCGGCAACTTTGGCTTCCGGCGGAATGTGGGTGCGCAGCGAGATCAGTTGCTCATAGCGCTCGACGTCTTTGTCGGTGCGTTCGAATCTGAAGGCAGAGAAGCCGCCGCGCGCGGTGTTGTGCTGAAGAATCGCTCCGTGTTGATAGGAAGTCGCAGCCATTGCCAACGCCAATGCCATCAACCACGACCGCACTCGAATTTCGCCGTGCTCGTCAGCGGGCCACTCAGGCTGTTTGATCATCGTCAGGACGACAACGGTTGCGAGGAACCCCTCGAGCGCCCAGTGCGTGGTGTACTGAAACCCAATGTCGTAGAGGGCGGAGCGAGTCGCCAGCAAGGTCATGACCAGTCCGGGCAAACAGAACACGAGCCCAATCGGTTTTCGCAATGGCAGGAAGACGAGAGGCACCATCACCTGAAGAAAATATTTGACCTTTCCGCTCTGGAGCAGCGTACCCAAGGTGTAGCCAGGGTTTCCAAAGATCGTTACCAGTACCCCGCCAAAGCCCCCCGGCCCTCCCTCCGGAACGAGCTTCTCGTAGTACCAGACGAAGGTAGACTTGCCGTCGCGAAAGTACGGCATCACGCCCATCTTCATTATGAGGAAGTAGCCCAGACCGATCGCGGCCAACGCCAATCCAGCCCTCGGCCTGGTCCGCGACAACAGGAAATATGCCCCAAGCACGAAGACGGAGAGCGCAATGTCCTCGCGCACCGACAAACTCAAGAGCAGGGGAATGATGGCCCATCGATACTTACCGATGTCAACCAGGTAGGCGAGCCAGAACACGAACCCGATCCCGAGCGGAGGGTAGTGAAAGTCGTAGAGGTTGCCGCCGTGCAGGGGCGCGTAGAACACATACATGGCCGCAATCGAGGCCGCTTGGTAAGGGCCGAGGCGATTGCGCGCAAAGAGGAAGAGTGGAATGACCGCCGCACCGATGAGCGTGGCCTGAATGATCAGCAGAGTCTCCGCGCGCGGTGCTATCGCGTAGATGGGCACGAGCACGTACGCGAAGAAGGTTGCGTGGTGGCCGAGATGTGTGCCCTCGGGACCGAAAATCGGCGAGGCTTTCAGCAACTCGCCCCGCATGGCGTTGAAGACGACGTTGTCTTCGATCCCCATGTCGTACGCTGATGTCCCGAGGTTCCAGTGGTTGCGCAGGGTGAAGAATGAGAAATAGGACGCGTAGAAAAAGAACAAGCCGAGCACGATGACCCAGGGGAGCCAGGGCGACCATCGCTCGAGAGCGTCTGCAGCGCGTCGGCGGATCGAAGCAACGCGCCCCGAGGGGCTGAAGAGGCCGGGTTCAGCGAGTGACCGATAGAGCAACTTCTGCGCTGCGAAGGCCGTGATCGCCGCCATGACCAGGAACTGGATGTCGAGTCCCTTCCAGATCTGCCAGCGAAAGAGCATAGGAACGGCCATCGCGAGGCAGAGCGGCGAGAGCTTCCAGCCGAGCAACTCGATCCTGCGCGCTGCATCGAGGGGCCGCGTTCGATGAGTCCACCAGTAGACCGCGATGGCCATGAGTGGGAGGGCCAGTCCGACGCCGCCGAACAGCGCCAGGAGCTTGCGGGTGGCCGGCTCGATCTGGTTCGACCTGATGTAGACGCGCATCAGGTCGCCGAACACCAGCTCCCAAACAGCAATGCCGCACGAGCCCCCGGCCCCGAGCAACAACGCCATCCCGCGAGCGAGTGACGACAGATACTCGCCGCCCGGCGGCGATGGTACCGGCTCTTCGGAAGCGGCAAACTCAGGTGCCGGTGCGTCCTCAGAGGGCGTCAACTCGTTTTCCACGCCGCCAGGGTAGTCATCTCCGGGGTCATGTCCAACTGGCAGCGGGACATGCGGGAGGAGGTAGCCTGGTGGTTGGATCCAGCGCCAAAAAAGGCTCGTCAGGAGTCTTGCGAGGTGTCGGCCGCAGGGTCGGTGACAGTCGATGCGCCGTCGGCCGGCGGAAGATTCTGCGTATCGCCTACAACGTAGAGGGGACGCCGTTTCACTTCTTCGTAGATCCGGCCGATGTACTCGCCGAGGATTCCCGTCATGATGAGCTGAGCCGACGCAGCCAGTGCCACCGCGATCATGATCGTCGCCCAACCTGGAACCGTCTCGCCCGCAACGGCTGAGTAGAGCGCCCAGGCTGAGGTGACGATCGCAACGAGCCCCGAAAACAGACCGAGCCAAGTCGCAAGCCGAAGCGGAATGATTGAAAACGAGGTAATGCCGTCGATCGCGAAGCGCAGCATCTTACGAAGCGGGTACTTCGTCTCGCCGGCGAAGCGTTCGGGGCGCTCGTACCGCACTGCGGTTTGCTTGAAGCCAACCCACGACACCATCGCGCGCACGAACCGATGCTGCTCGCGCAGGGCGCGCATCGACAGGACGACTCTGCGACTCATCAGCCGAAAGTCACCGGTGTCGAGCGGTATCTCGATTGGGAGCATCATGCGCAACAGGCGGTAGAAGGCGGCAGCGGTCGCTCGTTTGAAGACGCTCTCTCCATGGCGCACCGATCGCTGACCGTATACGACGTCGTATCCCTCACGCCACTTTTGGATCATCTCGGTGACGACCTCGGGCGGATCTTGCAGGTCGGCATCCATGATGACCACGGCGTCGCCCTCGGCGCGGTCCATACCCGCCGTGATCGCAAGCTGGTGCCCAAAGTTCCGCGAAAACGAAATCACCTTGTAGCGCGGCTCCGCTGCGGCGAGGTCGTTCAACATTTCGGACGTGCGGTCTCGCGAGCCGTCGTCGATGAACACCACCTCCCACGTCTCGTCGATCTCGCCCAAGAACGCCTTGAGGCGGCGGTCGAGCTCCGCGATGATTGCTTCCTCGTTGTAGACGGGGATGATGAGCGACAGCGCAGGGCGTTGCATGAGTTGGCCGAGCCTCCCGAACGGTAGCGGGCCTTGTACAACGACGTCGTGTATGGTTCAACCCGGAGGGTCCCCGGTGGAGTTTGAGGAGTACAAACAGAGCTATGTGGCAGAGGTCGAGCAATCGATCGACTTCTCCGGGCAGAGCCATGACTTCTTCATCCGCGTCAAGGCTGACGAGCTCATCGCTTCATGCAGTCGACAGCTCGGGGCCCTCGAGCAGCGCAGCGTTCTAGATGTTGGATGTGGCGTCGGGCTCATGTCGCGCTACGTAGGCGAGCACTTTGGCGAGCTCCACGGTGTCGACATTGCGCCTGGCGTGGTGGAGCGTGCCGCCGAGAACTTTCCGAGAGGCAAGTTCCAGCTCTACGACGGCAAAAGCATCCCGTTCAGCGAGCAGAGCTTCGACGTTGCGTTCACCGTGTGCGTTCTGCATCACGTGCCACCAGCACAATGGACATCGCTCGTCGCCGAAATGGCGCGTGTGCTCAAGCCGGGCGGACTGCTCTACATCTTCGAGCACAACCCCTACAACCCGCTCACTAGGCGGGCGGTCAATCATTGCCCTTTTGACGCCGACGCGACCCTGCTCACGCGCAGTCGCTCCACGGCCCTCGTGCGCAGCGCTAGGCTCGAAACCGCCGAGGCGCGCTACGTTCTTTTCTTTCCATGGAATGGCTCCGGCTTTCGACGCATCGAATCCGGCCTGCGCTGGCTGCCACTCGGTGCACAGTACTTCGTGTCCGGGCGCCGCGTCGGTTAGCCCTGGCAGCGTCAGCTGGCCAGAGGCGCTGGCTCGAGCCGTTCCAAGCGCCGCAGTGCGCTCTGCGCTGCATGGTAGCCGCACATCCCGTGCACGCCGCCCCCGGGTGGCGTGGATGCGGAGCAGATGAACACCCGCGGGTTCGGCGTCGTGTAAGGATCGAGCCTCGCCACGGGTCTCGTGAAGAGCTGGAACACGTCAGCGACGCCGCCTGTAATCGCGCCGCCGACGTAGTTTGGGTTGTATCGATGAAAGTCGTGGGTGTTCATCGGATGCCGGGCAAGAATGCGGTCCTTGAAGCCAGGCGCGAAACGCTCGACTTGGTTCTCGATGGCTTCCGTCATGTCCACCGTGGAGCCGCCAGGAACGTGGCAGTACGCGTAGCCCGTATGCTTGCCTTCGGGCGCTCGACTCGGGTCGAGCTCGCTTTGCTGACAGAGCAGAACGTAGGGTCGCTCGGGATGCTCCCCTCGAAACATCGCCGCCTCTCCGGCCGCGATCTCTTCGAGCGTGCCCCCTAGGTGCACCGTAGACGCCTCTCGGCAATTGGCGTCGCGCCACGGAATCGAACCGTCGAGCGCCCAGTCGAGCTTGAACGCGCCGGGGCCGTATCGATAGCGACCAAGTCGCCTCCGGTAGCCGCTCGGCAGCGCGGATTCGGCGATCGAAGCGAGCTCGGCCGGACTGGTGTCGAACAGGTAGACCCGGGCTGCCGGGAGGTCTGCTGGAGAAGTCACGAGGACACCGGTGCGGATCTCACCGCCGAGCTCCCTCAA
>Ga0233414_10000641_pt1 | contig 14212 bp, 11 predicted proteins | sample Na_anoxic_10_MG_FD_189020 | JGI IMG/M metagenome (GOLD analysis project Ga0233414, IMG submission 189020) | Seawater microbial communities from Saanich Inlet, British Columbia, Canada - Na_anoxic_10_MG | ecosystem: Environmental > Aquatic > Marine > Inlet | place: Canada: British Columbia...
GCAAGAAAAGAAGGAAAAAGAGATCGAACAAAAGCAACTAAACATATTCAAATAGTAGATTCGAACGAGAGGTACCTTTCAGGACTAATATAATCAAGCCACCGCCTCTGGCGGTGGTAATTTGACTTCAATCCCGATTTATCGGGATTGAAAAAGCTATAATAAAGAAGAATTCTCGAATCTTGGTGCCTTTGTGGCAAGATACCTAGGTAGTTACAAAAAATTGAGGGAAATAGATATGCAGCTAAGTGATGAATTATATGCCTTTCCGTGGAGGTCTTTAACAGAAAATAACTGTAATAGCTTTCTTATTAATGGTCCCTTCAAAATCCTCATTGATCCCGGTCATCAACATCTCTTTACTGAATTACGTAACTCATTAGACTCTATCAATGTAAGAATGGAAGACATTGACCTAATAATTGCTACACATATGCATCCTGACCATATAGAGGCAGTACAGTCCTTTTCATCCTTATCAACTATGGTAGCAATACATGAAACAGAATACCGTTATTTTCGGGAAAAGGCTGCATCCTTTCATGATTTTACTATTGAGCCAGATTTCTTCCTTACGGAAGGAATCTTAAAAGCAGGGGCTGTAGAACTTGAGGTTATTCACTGTCCAGGTCACTCACCTGGTTCGATCTGTCTGTACTGGCCTTCTCATAAGGCCCTCTTTGCAGGCGATGTTATCTTTGAACAGGGAGTAGGGCGCACAGATTTGCCTGGTGGGAATGGTGAACAGCTAAAAAAGAGTATCGGTCGTTTATCCTCTCTCGATCTTGAGCTTTTACTTCCAGGACACGGTGACATCATCAGGGGACGAGAAAATATAGCAAGGAATTTCTCACTCGTTGAAAATGTTTATTTTGGATTTTTGTAAAGGATTATTGTAACTCAGGTTGTCGGGTTCACCGTTCAATGTTCACGGTTGACATCCATGCAATACGTCGTGGCTTGTGGCAAGAACTGGATGAGCTCCTCATTTATCTTCAAATCGAAACCAAATACTTTAGCTTGATGATATGACAGTATTTTATCTCTCTAACTAACCTTGAACCCCGCCTGCCGTCCTGCGGGCAGGCGTGAACCTGGAACTTTGAACCTGAGTTACGGATTGTTAATTATTCTATATCGTCTGGAGTCGTTCCTGGTATCTCTCTCGCAAGCTTTTAAGGAATTCATCCCACTCTGGGATATTGTCCAGATTGGGCACAACAGCAGAACCGGACATACCACTCTCCTGTAAAGCCAGAAGAGACTTTTCTGTAAAGGCTTTTTTGGTGCCTTCCTTCTCTGAGTTGTATTCTTTCTGAAGATTTTTCAGGGAGGTTATATCTGACCTGGCGATTTCACTGAGTGCAGACACAATCAATGAGTTGTCGCCGTCCAGCTCAAAACGAGCGAAAAGATATTTCTTAAGAAAATTATATGCAAGTTCACGATCATTGCTGGCAATTTTTTCCATTTCATCCTTGAGACGGCTCACAGGAAAGAAGTTATCCAGATATCTGTTACAGAGACCTTGTACTTTTTTATCAAGTTTTTCATGCGCGAGGCTCAGTTTTTCCTCATCACTCAGGGTGAGATTTCTTGTTTTTTCAAAAACAAGATCAAGGGTGCTTTTTATCTCTCCCAAAATATTACCTCGTACCTGTTTTTGGAGTTTAGGTATCTTTAAATCTATACCAATAATCTAAAGAGGAGTTATTGTGTAAAGGCATCTAAGTGTTAATCCTCTGAGAAGTTCTTGATCATCATTTCCCCTAATTCCTTGGATCGGTTTGTGGCTGCCTCAACAGCATTGATAAGAGTCGTTCGAAGACCACCCTTCTCTAAGGTATGCAGGCCGGTTATGGCTGTTCCACCGGGTGAGGTAACCTTATCCTTTAATTTTCCGGGGTGCTCATGTGTATCCATCAATAATTTCGCAGCGCCCAAAACAGTTTGGCTTGAAAGAAAAAGAGCATCTTCTCTTGAAAGCCCCATTTTTACCCCGGCATCGGCTAAGGCATCGACAATTAAAAAGATGTATGCGGGGCCACTACCGCTTAACCCTGTGATGGCATCCATGAGATTCCCTTCGATGATAACACTTTTCCCCACAGAATCAAAAATGGCCTTAGATAGCTTAAGATCATCTTTTAGGGCATGCTTTCCTGGTGCAATGGCAGCGGCACCCTCCTTAACAGATGCAGCGATATTAGGCATGACCCGAATAAGACGCAGGTCCTTGTTGAGACACGACTCTATGGCGGCTAATGGAACTCCGGCGGCAATGGAGATAATGATTTTGGACATATCCAGACAGTCAGCTGTTTCCTTTAGTATTGATGCCATGATCTGCGGTTTGATCGCGTAAATAACAATTTCCGATGCCTTAACCACATCGAGATTGTTTTTTGCTGTGACTACGCCATATACTTCCTTGATAGATTTAAGTCTATCCTTACGAGTGTCTGAGCAAATGATGTTTTCAGGAATAGACGAGCGGGAATGAACAAGCCCACTGATAAGAGCCTCCCCCATATTTCCTGTTCCGATTATCCCGATTTTTTTGTCTTTTAACATGGTTTCTTCTCTCCATAATTCTATAATTAATATTATGTCGTTGATGAGGAGATCCAAGTCCAAGATCCATGCGTTGTTAATGCATCGATCACCCTCTGAGTTACGCCCGCATTATTGTAAAATTTAGTTTTTTTAGTCAAGAGAAAATATATTGTACGGAAGATAAGATGACTTTACATTATCCAGCTATAGGACAATTTTTATGTAACGGTTTTATTTGGCCTACTGATATATGGATATCAACTCCATAACATCAGGGAAGTCAATTCCTAATTCCTTAACCTTTTCAACCGTTGGTATCCCGTTTGGGGTCCAACCGCGACGCTTATAGGAAGCATCTTTGAGCTTTTCATAGCGATCCTCTCTGTATTTCCTCAGGGCTGCAAGCTTTTCCTCAGTACTCTTACCTTCAGGATCCATGATCTCAAGTTCCTTTAGCTGTGTGTCATACCTGTCTTTGCGTGATTCATATTCCTCTTTGGTTACCGGCCCCATTGCCCTGTAGGGAATGGTATCGTGCTCACGCCTTCCAAAGCCCTGCCTTAGATTGAATATTCTCTGAAAATTGTAGACCCTCTCACTCATCTCTATCAAATCATCAGGGCTCACATCCACACCGGTAACAGCAGAAAAATATTCAACATACCATTGAACGTGCTTCATAACCTTTGCTGGTTCTGATGTCCCCTTGTTATCCTCAGGAACAATATCGTTCCAGGGAAGCTTGCAGAGGCCATTAAGGCCGAACCATGTCCGCCATATGGGAAACCACCAAAGGGCCTCGGCCTTTTGCTCAAAGGTTGGCATTAAATTATTGACCATATCCAGAAATATCAGCCATGCCTCATCGTGCTGGGGACCTTTAAGGGTAAGGCCGTATCCACCCTGTTGTGCAAGTGATTCCTTGGTCACATATTCGGAAAATTCCAGGCCCTTGGACTCCATTCCTATGTCCCTCATAATAGTTGGGTCAGCGCCATATTCCTTCGCAAATATTTCCTTCATCTTCCTCACACCAAGGCCTATTGTGGCACCGAAACCCTCTCCTTTAGCCATTTGGTGGATTATATCCAAAGAAGCATCCTTGTTGCCAAAACGAAGGTCTAAACCCCCGGTGACAGTTTTATTTATAAGTCCCATCTCATAACATTCCATGGTAAATGCCGTTGAAGTTGCTACAGAGATGGTGTCTAATCCGTAGGTGTCGCAATAAAAATTTGCTTCTATGACAAAATCCGGATCGAATATTCCCCAGTTCGCGCCGCATCCCGCTATTGTTTCATATTCCGGGCCGTCTACCCACACCGATTGCCCTTTGTAGGGACCGGTTTTGAGGGTGAAATCCTTGACTCCGTGTGAGCAGGCCACCGAACACCCAAACCAGCAACCATCGAACCCGGGGTGAAACTTCTTGCGGTATACCTCTTTACCAAGATTTAGTGCATCCGGATGGCTCCCAAATCGAAAGTTAGTGGTGGGAAGAAGGTCGTAGTCGTTCATGATATTGATCAGATGGGTTGTTCCTACCTTCGCCATCTCGTTTTGCGTGGGATCAAGGGTCCTGATCTCTTTGGTATATATCCGCCCCCCTTGTTTTAGCCTTTCGAAGTCAGCAGGGTGGTTTATATCTGATACCATTTTGGAGAACTTGGTCACTATGGCTCTAATATTTTTATCCCGGAAAACAGTGCCAGTACCGCCTCGACCCGCCTGCTTATACCGATAGGTCTGACGAGCCTTGTCATACCATGAAAAATTCAGAACACCTATGAGGGTGTGTTCCGCACCTGAGCCTGTCGACACGGTGGATATGGACCTGGGGCTCCCATTACTATACCGCTCGCCAAGGACCGCACCAAGGAGGTGGGTATCGGCAGGAAGACCCTCAGCATTCTCTATAGTTACGATGCCCTCATCACCGTCTATCACGATGATGATGTCGTTTTTAGCCTTCCCTTGGATCTCCATGGCATCCCAGCCTGCAAATTTTAGATACGGACCAAAATATCCGCCTACATTGGAATCCATAACAGACTGTGTGAGCGGTGATATAGTAACGACAATACTCTTACCGCTGCCTGGATAAAGAGTGGTTCCGCCTAACGGGCCGCAAGCTATACATATCTCATTTGCCGGATCGTTCCATTTGGTTTTTTCTTTAATGGCGTTCCATAACAACCATAAACCAAATCCTTTGCCTCCGGTAAATATCCTTTTCATTTCATCTGTGACTGGCTTGCTCACAATTTTATTATCAGAGATATTTATGTATAATGTTTTATTGTTATAACCCTTTTCAATAGGACTAATCGGGTATTCGAATCTATTTAATTCTTTGTTATTATCCATCTCAAAAGAGCCCATTCTACAACCTCCTAAGTTGAAGTATTCTTTGGTTAGCCGTCAATGATCATGTGGTGATCTGGGATACTTTTTTCGTCTCCAAGGCATATGCCCTGGTCCTTTCTGCGACTTATTTAGACCATTTCCTCTTCAAACACAAGGTTTCCTGTTTTAAAACGATCGAAAGAAAAGCACGATAGATCAATTGTTTGGTATTCTCCCAACCGGATTAACTCTGACATACACTTTCCTATTGCCGGAGACTGCTGCAGACCATGACCACTAAAGCCCACTGCGCCATAAAATCCTTGAACAACACCAAGATGACCAATAATTGCATTCCCATCTGCTTTATTCATGGCATAGAGCCCTGCCCAGCCCCTGATTAATTTGGCGGTATCGAATGGAGGAACTCTTTTAGCCACCTGAGGCCAGACAATGTCCATGTAATAATCCCTGTCCCATTCAAAATTAAAGCCAGGTTGCTCATCAGGGATTGATCTACCTGTTAAAATGGTTTTACCAGGTTCATGGCGAAAATACAGTAATCCGTCTGTGTCAACTACAAGTGGTAAATCATAATCAAATTTGATTTGAGGATCAAATACAAACGCCATCTTTCGTACAGGGTCCACTGGCAAATCTATGCCTGCCATTTTTCCAACAGCAGCTGCATAAGGTCCGGCAGCATTGACAACAATCCTACATTTTATGTGTGTGCCCTTATGGGTAATGACACCTTCAATTCTCTCCCCTTTTACATCAATCCCTGTTACCTCTTCGTAGAGATAGTCTATGCCAAGATTTTTCCCCTTCCTTACATATCCCTGTAAAACCCCGTAAGGATCAAGGTATCCGTCTCGAGAACCAAAGCAACCACTCACCAGATTATCGGTATTTATATGGGGAATTAACTTTTTGATCTCATCAATGGAAACCAAAGATACATGCGCTCCCAGATCCTTCTGTGTCTTATAATTCTTTTTGATTGTCGGGAAATTTGTTTCATCTGCAAGAAAGAGATACCCCCGCTGTTTGAATTCTGCGTGAGCCGAATCTCCATTAATTTCCATTAAGTCATCAAAATTTTCGAATATATCTATACCATATTGAGATATTTTAATATTTTCAGGAAGGCTGAATTGTTCTCTCACACCACCAGCACTCAGGGTGCTGGATGCAAATTCATACGTAGGATCTTTCTCAATCACCAAAATATCGCCGTCGAATCCGTCGTTGACTAAGTTATAAGAGATACTTGAGCCAATTACTCCTCCACCAATAACCACGATATCATAAACCTTTTTCATATGTCCTTTTTTAGCTGACAACTTTCAATTTATTTAAATATCTCTTGTTCCTTAAATTCACGATAAGGGTCAAAGTTTTTTAAGATTTTCAGATCATTTGAATGATAGCTTTCCGTTATTAACCTATAGATTAATTCAGCCATACCAGGTCCAAGCATAAAGCCCTGGCCACACATACCAACAGCCTGGTAGAAATTATTTAATTCCTTCATCTTTCCGACGATCGGAAAGCCGTCAGGGGTCATGGGATACTGCCCACGCCAGGTACGTCGAACTTTAAGGTTTGCAAGCATAGGCATAATTGCAATCATTCTTTTTGCAATCATTGGCAAAAATATTGAGGTAGCTCGATTATCTATTCCCCAAACTGGTGGATCAGGAGTCAAACAGAAAACTACCTGACCCTCGGTGTTCTGGTAAAAGTAAAAATTCTTGGACCCAGACGCCTCACGCATATCAACAACCATAGGACCCATAAAGGGCTTTACAGGCTCACAAATTCCGGCCTCATGAGAATCCGGACTTACTGGAATATCAACGGCAGCCATATTAGAGACCTCCTTAGCATAGGCGCCAGCAGCATTTAGCACATTAGCCGAATGATATAAGCCTTTATTAGTCTTCACAGAGGTGATATTGCCCTTTTTTATTTCAAATCCAATAACTGTTTCGTTAAATCTGAAGTCTGCGCCATATCCTTCTGCGTTAAAGTATGAGGACTGAGTAAATAACAAAGGGGATGCAGAGCCATCTTCCGGGGAATAAGTGCTGCCCCTCAATCCCTCCATATTAATTCCAGGGTTTAATTCCCTATACTCTACAGAAGACAGCCATTTGATATTAAGGCTAAAATTTTGTTGAATTTTTAATAAATCTCTTAATATTTTTTCATCTTTTTCTCTGTAGGCAGGGAATGAATACCCATTGGCCTGCCACTGGATATCATCTCCATATAGCTCTTTCCACTGTGAAAAGATCTCTATGCTTCTCTGGGAGACTAATATCTTCCCCTTATCTGAATGGGTAGCACGAATGCCACCAATTGCCTTTTTATCTTGCCCCTGGCCAGGAGACGCCAGGGAGTCAATAACCAAAACGGATTGTTTGTTCCTTGAAAACTCCATTGCAACAGGTACGCCAATGGAACCACTTCCTATAACAATAAGGTCATATGTTTTATTCATTTTTTCTTCCATGGGAGATATTAGAGAAAACTCCGAGTGGGGCCTCAATAAAAACTGGTCTTCTTGTGTTTAAGGTTACCTCTTCTAAGGATAGTCCTTCTTCTCTATACATCTGCAAGATCAAGTTTTCACATGTCTTGGCGCCACAGGCACCCATGCCTGCCCTGGTAATGGCCTTAATTTGATTCAAGTCTTTTATTCCCCTCCTGATTAGTGGTCGGATTTCTCCTGCAGTCACTCGTTCACACCGACAAACGATTGCATCGTCAGGGATTTTATTTAATATAGTTTGATCCTTGGGCAACGTAACTTCATCTTTTTGCACCTTAAACCCTGCAACTCGCCTGGCAATATCTTTCGGGGCCCTGACCTTAATGATTTGTGTTTTTCGAGACGATTTATTTATAACCGTATCAATGACAACTGCCTCTTGAAGCGTATTTCCCTCATAATCGGTCAATAAAACCGAATCTCCTTTTTTGTATTCATAGTTATATATTTCATAAGGAAGAGAGACAACAGGATTATCTAAATTTTCACGGTAATCTACCAAGGAGATTGCCAGGCCCGGGCAGATGAATACGCATTTGTTGCAGCCAATACATTTATTATTGGCGATTTCAGGTTTTCCCAAAAGGGAGTCACCAGGAATATTAATAACGCCTTGCTTGCATACAGAAACACATGGGTTGCAGGGAATTTCCTGGTTGCAATGGATAACCGGGGTAACTCCTGTTTCTGGATAAGAATCATATTGGGGCAAAGTAATGGGCCCAGGATGGCTTTTCAGAATATTTGCCTTTTTATACCAATCACTTGGGACAGGCTTATCTTCTTTCCCAAGTTCTCTGGCAATCTCCAGGCCGGCTATTTTCCCACTAAACATGGCAGAGGAGGCCTCGGCAATTTCCTGTGCGTCTCCCGCTGAAAAGGTATTGATACCGGCCTCCTTAGCCTCCATAAAAAATTCATTTACAGGGCTAAGACCTGTGCCAATTAATACTGTGTCACATTCAAAAGTTTTTTCAGTCCCTGAGATTAGCCTAAAACTATCATTAACCTGGCATACGGTTACAGACTCTACATGTTCATTGCCATTAGCGGACAATATAGTATGCCTCGTATATACGGGAACACCTAATCTTTTTATTTTATTAGCGTGCACCTGGTAACCACCCACCTGGCTTAAGGCCTCAACTAATCCAACCACACTAATGCCAGCCTGTAAGGCATGATATGCAGCAATCAACCCTACATTTCCACCACCCACTACAAACAGTCTTTTGGCAGGTTTAACAAGGTCTCTGTTAACAAGGGTTTGAAAGGCACCGGCCCCATATACACCTGGCAAAGTATTGCCAGGAAAGTTCAGGGATTTCTCCCTTGCCCCTGCGGCATTTAATACAATCTTAGGTTTGACTATTCTATATTGGTTGTTATTGGTAACTATCCCCACCTTTTTATCACTAAATACATACATTGCAGCACTATTGAGCCATACCTTCGCAGAGGAATATTCCCCTACTCTGTCTTCTAAAATTTTTGCGATCTCTATACCCCTGGTTCCTGCATAACAATCATCAATTGAGCCAAAAAACTTATGTGTCTGAAGTACCAATTTCCCTCCTAACCTATCCTTATCGTCAACAATGATGGTTTCAATCTCCCGTTCACCTAATTGTAGGGCTGCCGAAAGACCGGCAGGACCGCCTCCCACGATTAACACATCTGTCTCAATTTCTTTGATATCAGAGAATTGAAGATTATCGACAGCTTTCGGAAGCGCCGATATGCCTTCAACACTTTCCACAATCATATTTTCTTCTACTTTGGTCATACAGGATTTTACCGGAACCCCATTTGCAATAACTGCACATTGGGCACACTGCCCATTGGCACAAAACATTCCCTGGGGAGAGTCATCTTTTGCATGATGGCCAAAGATGTGGATCCCATTTGCAAAGAGGGCAGATGAAATCACTTCACCTTCACTGGCCTCAAGTTTCTGGCTCTTCCAGTAAAAAGGGATTTTTCTTCTCTCAGGAATACTGAGAATAGGATGTTTTTCAATACGCCATTCAGCGGGCATTGGATCTCTCTGCATATATTATGTGCTTAAACCTCCGCTCCTTGACTCTTTTGTTCGTTTTCCTCCATTATTCGGTTAAACCGATACACATGATTTTGCACCAGTAAATGTGCTCTGGCTGCCTGTCTCTGTTCCACTGCCTCCACGATTTCACACAGATCTTGATAATTTTCCTGTAAGAGCCCTTCTTCCCTGGGGAGAAACTGATCAAAATAGCGATGTATGTTATCGTAAATCGTCTGAAGAACCCATTCATATATGGGATTTCCGGCAATATTAGCCAACGCCATATGCACCCGGTTGTCCACCAGAATAAACTCATTCCAGCCAACGCTCCCTTCCTCAAGGTGGGCCTTCGCATCTACCAAAAGCTTCTTCAGATGCTGGATATCCTCACTTTTGGCCCTCTCCACAGCAAGACCTACAACAATTCCTTCCACTCCTTCTCGAAATTCAGCAAGATCCCTCAAAGAAACCCTCTGATACCGTATCAAAAGGTCAAGGCTTTCACTGACCTCAAAGGTGGTCAAGGCCTTCACAAAAGCCCCGCCGCTCACACCAGTCCTGATGGAAATCAAACCTTTCTGTTCAAGGACTCGCAAGGCCTCCCGAAGGGTTCCCCTGCTGGTCTTAAACATTTCTTGCAATTCTCTCTCAGGGGGTAGTTTGTTTCCCTCCTTAAGTCTACCTTGAAGGATGGCCTCCTGAACCTGTTCGACCACGTCCTGAAAAATTTTCCCCTGCTTGGCTTCACGAAACATCTCGAAACTCCTTTAGAATGGTTTAACCATTATCATATTTCATTGTCATTGTCGAGAATATTTTTTAGTCTTTGAAAAATGGTAAATTTTCAATAAGTTCGGGAGGATATTGGGGGCATGCCGGAAATCGGGCAATAGGAGACGTTTTGCAAAGGTATCATTTTAGAGACCAGAGGGGCTTTGTCGAGAGGTTAGATGACTTAAGTCATTGTAGGGAACCCAATTGTAGATTTCGTGCCATGTTATCTAATAAATTATCCTGGCACATAATCGTCAGAATGTTATTTTAGATGCCACAAAATTTTTTGTTGCCTCGCTATTACCGATTTGATATTTGTTAAATGTTTGAAGGGGGTTACCTGGCCGGAGGTAACAAATGACGTTGAGCTGGGTGAGATTATCAATGGTTTTAAAGCCGGAAAGGGAACCTGACGATGGAATCACATTTTTCAAAACGGTAGGGGTGGCTATGGGGTATGCCGCTACCGCTGCAGCAATTCTGACTGAAGCAGAGGAAAACGGGTCGGGCACAGCTAAAGAGATGAATTAAGACCGGATGTACTATGAGACTACCGAACCATATAGGGAAAACTTTTAGAGAAGCTCCAAAAGACGCCCAAACAGTAGCACATAAACTTATGCTTCGTGCTGGGTACATCAAACAGGTTTCGGCAGGAGTATACGCCTATATGCCTTTTCTCTTGCGCGCTTTAAATAAGATCTCTCAAATTATCCGAGATGAAATGAATACGAGGGATTATGAAGAACTTTTGATGCCTGCTCTTCAGCCCAAGCATCTCTGGGTGGAATCCGGCAGATGGGAAAGGTATACTAAAATTGACCGAATTATGTTCGACTTCAAGGATCGGCGAGGAAACATAGTCGGCCTTGGACTGGGACATGAAGAGCTGATTACTGATATCGTTCGAAAAGAGGTTAATTCCTATAAGCACCTTCCCAAAAAACTTTACCAGATTCAAACAGAATTTCGCGATGAAATCCGCCCTCGCTTTGGATTAATACAGGCGAGGGAATTCATTATGTTAGATGCTTACAGTTTTGATGTTGATGAAGCAGCCTTAGCCGCTTCTTATCAAGCTATGCATGAGGTTTATCATCATATCTGTAAGCGCATTGGCTTGGCATACCGCTGTGTAGAGTCTGATATTGGGGAAAACGGTGAAAGCAGCAGCGGTGAATTCATAGTATTCGCAGACACTGGTGAAGATGTTATCGTATATTGTGATGCTTGTGAATATGCTGCCACCCAGAAAGTAAGCGAATCACGATTGGAAGTTTTCCCACAGGATAAGGAAATGAAGCCAATGGAGGCAATCCACGGCCCAGGACTCATCGGTGTTAAACCTCTGGCAAAGTTTTTAAAATTACCGGTTTGGAAAACCACCAAAACGCTTTTATTTCAGTCAGATGACAGAGTTGTCGCCGTCATGGTCCGTGGGGATTGCGATGTAAATGAGTTCAAAGTAAAAAGATATCTTAAATGCAACGAACTGACACTCGTTTCTCCAGAAAATATTAAAGAACTTACCGGAGCTGAAGTGGGCTATGCTGGCCCTATTGGTGTCCCTCCAGAGGTCACTGTAATTGCCGATCACTATACTAATAATCGCGTCAACTTCGAGTGTGGAGCTAATCGAACTGATTATCATTATATCGATGTAAATTTCGGCTGTGACTTTCCTTTACCTACCTTTGGCGATTTTAAACTTGCCAAAGAAGGTAATTTATGCCCTCGTTGTAATAAGGGAAAACTGAAAGAAGCTTATGGGATTGAGATCGGGCATATCATCAAATTGGGAACAAAATATTCGCTTAAAATGACTTGTAACTACCAGATGTAGTTTGCTATAATGATCACCAATGACCTTGAGTGATATAATTCTGGCAGATTTGTTTTTCTTGCCAAAAAGTGGATAGTTAAGGAGGTTCCTTATGAAGAATGGCTATTGGCAAAAACTGCTCAGGATAGATTTAACAAACAAAAAAATACTGGTCGAACCCATAGCGGAGGAAGACCTTAGACGGTTCATCGGAGGCGCCGGCCTGGCAGCTGAAATTCTTCGCAGGGAGGTCCCGGCCAAAATAACCCCTTACGACCCTAAAAACCTTGTTATTTTCGGGACAGGCCCTTTTCAGGGGCCGGCTATAGCGGGAGGGGCGAAATTCAGCATTGTCGGGATATCTCCTGTAACGGGCACTTTCGGCGACACGGCTGCGGGAGCGGACTGGGGTCCTGCATTAAAGGATGCAGGCTATGACATTCTGGTGATTGAAGGTGCTTCTGAAAAACCGGTATACCTTCATATTATAGATGACCACGTTGAGATCAATGACGCCTCTCATTTGTCGGGAAGGGATACGTATGAAACGATCGATGCGATTCACACAGAGACGGGGGACAGAAAATTAAGCATCGCCGCCATTGGACCGGCAGGAGAAAAACAGGTCGCCATTGCATGTGTCGTTGTCGATAAACACAGTTTTGCGGGGCGATGTGGCATGGGTGCCGTCATGGGTTCCAAGGGTCTGAAGGCCATAGCCGTCAGGGGAACTCAAAAACCTGAAATGAATGAACCCGATAAGGTCAAAGAACTTATAAAACATTACCAGCGTCAAATCTCCGATGAAGTAAAGGAGAATGGGTTCAGAGAGCATGGGACACCTGGGCTGTGCGAAACGGCAGAAGGATTGGGAGATATGCCGATCAAGTACTGGGAAGGGGATGTCTGGCCAGAGGGGGCAAAGAAACTGGGAGCCCCAAACTTCACCGAGGCACTCAACGCGAAACCGTATCCATGCAAGTTCTGCCCTGTTGGGTGTCACAGAAACATCAAGATTACAGACCCTGTCAAATATGCTCTGGAAGGGATTGGGCCGGAATACGAGACGTTGGGGATGATGGGTACTAATCTGCTCATTGACGACCCAAAAGCTGTCGCCAAGGGCAATGATATGGCAAATAGATTGGGACTTGATACGATCTCCGCCGGAGCGATGGTTGGCTTTGCCATAGAGTGCTTTGAAAAAGGATGGATCACTGCTGAGGACACGGATGGATTAGAGCTCAAATGGGGTAATCCGGAAGTTCTGTTTAAGTTATTAGATCAGATAGGGAATAAGGAGGGTTTTGGGGCAATATTTTCGGAAGGGACATTGGGTGCCGCAAAGAATATCAGCCCAGAGGCGGTTGAAATTGTAGCCCATTGCAAAGGGCTGGACTTACCATCTCATGACGCCAGGTCATGCATCTCCCTGGCGCCGACCTATGCTACCGGCACCAGAGGAGCCTGCCACTTCAGGGGTGGGTGTGAGGATGTAGAGATGGGAGGATTTTTCATACCTGAAATCGGCATAAAGGAAGGGATGGTCAAATTTTTTGAAAAAGAAAATCAGAGTTTCCTGGCAGCCAAATGCCAGGATTATTTTGCCCTTCTTAATTCACTGGTTATCTGTGCATTTATGGTCGATGGCGGGGGTATGACCTTTTCCGAGGTCAGGGAGCTTTTCAATGCCGTCACGGGATGGGATTATTCTATCGAAGATCTAATGAATGCCGGTGAGAGGGTTTTTACCGTTCAGCGACTCATAAACAATCGGGATGGATATAATGCCAGCGCGGATGTGTTGCCGAACAAAATGTTCCAGGCTGCAAAAGAGGGGTTCAGGGCAGGTAAAGTGCCGCCTTTTAAAGAGTTAATGGAGGATTACTACAATCTTAGGGGGTGGGATGAAAACGGTAAACCGAGTCAGGGGACTTTGAATCGGTTAGGTTTGATACAATAACTAAATTCCCCTTTGTTAACCCATCAGTTTTCTTGATAAGTAGTCTACCAGTAATAAGATCGGGAATCAGTCCCGCTGGAAACCTAGAACCTTGTCCACAGGAGAAAAGGTTTTGCCGATTGAAGTTAATGTCAAGCTTGGTTCAAC
>Ga0233414_10000642_pt1 | contig 14211 bp, 16 predicted proteins | sample Na_anoxic_10_MG_FD_189020 | JGI IMG/M metagenome (GOLD analysis project Ga0233414, IMG submission 189020) | Seawater microbial communities from Saanich Inlet, British Columbia, Canada - Na_anoxic_10_MG | ecosystem: Environmental > Aquatic > Marine > Inlet | place: Canada: British Columbia...
TTGTTAGTCTCAGGATTAATCCTTTTAGTATAACATCTTTTCAAATAATTAAATTCTTCTCTTGAAGCTTTCATAGAATTACTATGTTAATCTAATATAAAAATCTTGCTTATTTTCGCTTCTTTTTAGTTACTTTCTTTTTCTTAGTCTTTGCTCTCTCTCTTTTAAGTTCTGCTAATTCAGACTTTTGATCTCCAATATACTTTTTACGTTCGATAAACCCTCTCCTTAATTCTTTTTTCTTTCCAACTTTAATTTTGTAAGGCCTTAGTTTATGTTTGTTTTTATTAAAGTACCCTCTTATGCTGGAAGGTATTCTAACAACCGTCTTTGCTTTACCAAGAGGTTCAAAGTATGCGGTTCTCACTAACTTTTTGTCAAGCTTGTATGACAGGTAATCTTTTGCGTCAGTCATTGTAAGTGGTCTAGGCGTTAGGTTCACCATTCGCCCTTTTTTCTTTACTTTGATATAAAATACATCAACTTTCTTTGGCACTGTTCTTTTTAGAAATTTCTTTTTCCATCCAACAATCACTGGGGGTACTGGTCTTGGCTTTGGTCTAGGTACTGGCCTTGGTACTGGTCTTGGCTTTGGTCTTGGCCTAGGTCTTGGATTTGGCCTTGGTACTGGTCTTGGATTTGGCCTTGGTACTGGCCTTGGTACTGGTCTAGGTTTTGGTCTAGGTACTGGCCTTGGTACTGGTCTAGGTTTTGGTCTTGACCTAGGTTTTGGTCTAGATTCTTGCCTTGGCCTTTGAGTTGTTCTTTTAGGAGTTGTTCTTTTAGGAGTTGTTCTTTTAGGAGTTGTTCTTTTAGGAGTTGTTCTTTTAGGAGTTGTTCTTTTAGGAGTTGTTCTTTTAGGAGTTGTTCTTTTAGGAGTTGTTTCTTTAGACTTTGGTATTTTCTTCTTGCCCATTTTTATATATGACATTAATTTTTTTAAATCTGCTTTAGTAACACCCTTATCTATTTTTATTTTATTAATTATTTTATTAAATTTAGAAGGATACTCAGTCCATTTTATATTTAGTCCTAATCTTTTTATTGAGTCTTTTAATGGCAATCTTGATATATCTATTTTTATTCCCACCCTGTTTAAGTCCAATCTGTCAGCAGTAGCAACTATTTTTTCTTCAGGTGTCACAAGTTTTATTTTATTTTGAACTTTATACCAAAGTCTTCTTGGGTCTAGAGTTTCATGCTTCTTTATTGCTTTAGCAACTCCCTTGCTAAGTTTTATATCTTTTGGCAATAATCCAGCCTTCCAAACTCTCCAAACCTTTTCGCCATGAGGAGTGCCAAATGCTTCAGAAGCACTTTCTGCCTTACCAATATCATGCCATAAAGCTTGTTTTAATGCAGTTTTTGCTTTAGCCACAGAACCATATTTTTTTATCCAATATTTATTAAATTCTGGATACTTAGCCATAATTTTAACAATATTTGTTTCTACATTTTTCATATGTTCATAACTATGTTCTCTTGGTAAAATTGAGGAAGATTTGAATTGTTTTTTTATGGCATAGTTATCGGCAATAAATTTTGCGTCTGTTCTAGTTATTATCTTCTTTTTAAATAATACAGATAAGAAGTTTTTTATTTTACCACTAGTTTTTAAACTTTCAACAACAGGAACATACTCATTCAATGCTGGATCATAGGTCCATGATATGTCTTTTCTACCTTTAAATTTAAATCCAGTTCTAGTTACAAATTCATTTTCATCATGAAATCCAAATTCCCTATTTTTATCTGATATTCCGAATTTAGGATTCTTTAAAACTTTGTCTTGCGTTACCTTACTAAGTTTTCCTTTTGTTGCGTATTCTCTTATTATTTGTGACCTTAATTTTAAATCTTTTATATCTTTTAATTTTATTATTCTTCTAATAAGAACATCTTCAACCAGTGGGGTTTCTGCCGTTGTTTTAATATATCTTTTCATTAAACTCATTCCTTTATTCTTTTTCCAATTAGAATTAAACATTTTTATATATCCAGCTTTAGACTTAGTAAATAATGGCAATGGGCTTATGGATTGATCTTTTTTGCTTAACGTTTTATCAAATCTCCAAAATATACTATCTGTAGGATTTTTAACTTTACTATCTAACCATGCATCTTTTCTTGGAGAAAGCCCTTTCCCTGTTTCATAAACACCTCTCCTAGTTATAATTATTTTTCCCTCACTTAATAACTGTTTAGCCATAACATCTGCTGGAATATTTTTCCGTGCAAATTCTGGCACGGTAGGCTTGTATTTTCCAGAAACAAATAAAGCACCCTTTGTAGTTGCTTTTCCTATTTTACTGCCTCCAATATACCCACCAATAGCACTACCAGTTTCTATTGATTTTCTTAAAGCGTTATTAAACCTTCCTGCCTTTACATCCAAAGTAACATCAAACACATTACCAATCATATCCTTAATGAAGTATGTAGTAATAAAATTCTTCCCAGAACGTCCAACAAACTTAATCAAGATTCCGCCATGATTAAGGGCAGCCCTTATAGCATTATTTTCTATTCTTTTTAGGGCTGTGCCAACTAGAATTCTCTTACTGGCTAAACTACCAACTCCACCTATTATTTTCATAGAAGCTCCAAGTATTGCTCCTTTAGTTACACTATCTAATACTATTTTGCCAAATTCTTTTTTTGTTATTTTCTTACCATCACTAGAAGACCGCCTAACGCTCTCCATTGTGTCACCCATAGCCCAAAGTATTGCACCAGGAATAGGAGCAACTACAGCACCAATAGTACCACCAGTTATCTTTGCAAATTTAGAAATGTCTTTATCTATTAACTTTTCTGGTGCAAAGGTTGCAGAATCTATTAATATATTAATCTCTAACTTAGTCAATTCTTTTCCATCCCTTAATTTAGCAAGAATCTTTTTTTCTGTTTTATGCTGATTTGCAACTTCTTCTTTAAGCTCTTTTGTCCAAAACCTTTCAGAAACAACTACCTTTTGGAATCCTTTCCAAAAACTACCTTGGCCACTATTCAATACGACCTCGCCAATCATTACACCAATTTTGGCAGACTTTTCTAATGTTTTAAGTTTTAGTTTCAGTGTCTTTATTAAATCCCTATCATTTTTTAACTTTGGATTTAGCTTTTTTATTCTATTTTTTATATCTGTTATTTTCTTACCAATATCTAATTGTCTTTGTGGGGTAGGTGTTTGTGGGGTAGGTGTTTTATCAGGCTTGTCAGAAACAAACGTTAGTCCACCAGTTTGTCTTACCCCATTTCCCTTAATTTTTTCAAATGTCTTTGTTGTTGTTTCCCCAGTGTCAAGATTTCTTATAATAAAAACTCTTTCGTTAGTTTTATTATTCCTCAATGTTTCTATCTGTAGCCTTTGTTTTGTTTTAGCATCAATAGAATTTTTAATACTTTTTTGCGCCCCTGCCCTAATAAGTTTTTGCCTTAATGACTGTATTCTTATTTGTTCCTTTTTGATCAATTCTGCTTGCTGTTGTCTTTGTTGGATACGAATATTCGCTTGCCTTGTTGCCTCGGCTCTTTGCGCATTAGCTTCCGCAAGTTTTATTGCTTGAAATGCTGAAGTTCCTGACCCACCACCTGTTCTTTCACGAATAAAAGCAACTTGATCTTGTGGCCGAACCGTAAACCCTTGTCCATTAATTGTTACAACATTATTAACAACAGAGACAGTTGCATCACGCGACCTTCTAGAACTAGAGCCACCACCAGATCTTCTTCTTGAGGTAGGTGTTGGATCCCTTACTGTCATTGGACCCGTTGGTGTCATTATTACGGCCATACGTTAAACAAGAATTACTACTATTTAAAATTTGTGGATTCCTTCCTAATTATGCAGAAATAAAACAAAACATCTGCTAACGGGATAATAAGAATTAATATGAAAAATATTAAATATTTTATCCTGAAAGCGTTGAAAAGCATCCCAAATCTAAATATTAAAAATGAAACAGCACACGTTATTGCTGTTAATGTTAACATGGTATCTAAAAAAAAGTTTTGGGCAAGTCCGAACCTTACCATTACTAATTGTATTATTAATATCGCCAAGAAAGAATAAATTATTATTGCTATTAAACCGTCGTAATATTGTTTCTTTTCCATTGTAAAAATTCAAGCAGGGCCGAAGCCCCACTTGGTAAAAGTTTTTTGTACAACAAAATCGTTCCGAGGAACTACAGGGATTATATGACACAAGATGTTGCAACATGTTATGCCTTTTTTACGGAAAACCCATCAAATAATATGTCATCTATTATCCAACAAATTATCATAATCAATAATCTTTAAATAGTTTGTTCTTGTCAAGATTATATGGATTCGGACAAATTTTTGTTATTCTTTAGGAGAAGGATTGAACCTTTTATTGCTCTAGGTGTTTTAATAATGTTGATAATTTTGGCAGTACAATTATACCAAGGAAACAATTTGAGGACAAAAATTTCACAAAATTGTGGATGGGAGACAGAAGATTATCGGTGCTTTTGTGAGAAGTCTGAAGCTCTGGCGGTAAAGGCAAAAATGGATAATTTGTTAGAATTTAATGTTAGCGAGGTGGAATATGTTCAAATGGATGGGTGATATTTTGAAAAAGGTTATAATAAACTTGTTAACAATTGCCATCATTTGTGTTGGTGCATATTACCTTGTCAAGATGATTATTTTTTAAACAAGTTCATAAAGAATAGGATAATTTTTAATCCTAACAAGAACGAAAGTAAAAAGTAAAAGATTCTTAACATTAGAACAAACTCGAACGGGATAGTTTCATTAAGAGATATAAACATTAACGACATTATTATCCATCCAAAAATGAATCCACATGTTGAAGCATAATATAAAAAAACATCAGAAACAACTTTATCAATCTTTTTGAAAGTATTTAGACTTTTGTTGAACATATTACTTTTCATCCTCGGTCAAAAAATTTTAGAACAGCGTCTGACGGACCTTTAACAAAAACTTCTAAATGGTCTGTTGGTTCTGGCTCAGGCTTTTCTTTTTTCATCAAATCCTTGCACCCACCAATAAGAGATTGCGTAAGCGGACTATTCAACATTTCCATAAAATTAATTTTAGGAGCAGGTTCTTCTTGTGGCAGTTCATAGTCTTCTAACAACTCAGTGGAAGGTTTTTCTAGTTCTAATTCTGGATCTTGCTCATCTTCCAATAATAACTCAGCCGCAGAACATTCTTTCGTCCTTTCAATAGGCTCAAACGGTTGAACTTCTTCTTTATCTTTTGCCATTTTTATTTTTTATTATAATCCGATTTACTTAATATTCTAGAACTTTTTGTCCCGGACGGCGCAGTTGTTATAGCATAATACATCATAACTCCATTAGACTTCCTTTTTTTCTTTTTTGTATATTTGTTAGAACTAAAATTAACTTTCTCTACAACATCATAAAAGTCTAAAGTTTTCATTTTTTCTTACTCCTATTTTTTCTTGCCCTTGCAGCAGCCGCATCCTGTTGTCTTGCTTGATTTTCTAAATATTTTTTACTAGCTTTTCCAATAGCCTTCAAACTTTTCCATCCAAATTTACCGGCATCAGTTCCAATCTTTTTTGTTAACTGTGCAGCAACTCTACTCTTTGTTCCAACGCCTTTTAATTCCTTAACCTCTCTTTGTAATTCTCTTAACTCTTCCATTTCCTTTTTCCTGGATAATAATTTCTTCTTAAGAATTAATGCTTTCGCCTTCTCTTTTTTAAGTTTAGCAACTTCTTTTTTCAATGACGTTTTTTTAGAAACTTTCTTTTTAGTCATACGTTATTCAAGAATTACAACTATTTAAATCTTATTACTTTTTTATCTGCTTTAGAATTTTAGTAATGTTTGCAGAAGCTTGTTTTATCTCTTTTTCAGCCTTTTGTATAGCCTTCATTTCTTTTGTCAGCTTCTTCATGTTACCGACTGTTCCGTATGTCTCTGCCATTTCCATTGCCCTTTTTGATAAGTAAACCATTGTGTTTTGAAGGGGTGTCAAGTATTTAAAATTGTTGGTTTGGGAAGGTTTAAATAAAACTAATGGTTGATATATTCATATTAGTGGAGGCAAAATATGTATAAGAAGTTTAATAAGAAAACGATATTCCCAGACAGTAATGCTAAAATGTTTCATCATTTTACGGTAACTCACAAGATGTTATGTAATGCACTGAGGGATAGGATTAAACTAAATAAGGATTCGACTGTACTTATTTCTGGACCAACTGGAGTTGGCAAATCTACGATGGTTGGAAAGTTTTGTTTTAATTTTTTTGAAAATATGGAAAATTTAAAAAAACCAGGTGAGATGATGTATACAGATGAAAATTTTATGGTTGATCCAGAATTATATGCTTCAAAAATGGTTATAGATAAGGGCTGCGTAGAATGGCTAGACGAAGCGATAGAGAGCCTTTCTTCAAAAAATTGGAATAGTAAAATAAATAAAACAATTATTACGAGAAAAAATAAAAATAGAAAGAGGGGGCTAGTTTCATTTATCTTAATCCCATATGAGGCAGAGACAGATAAATCATTTTTAAAGCATATTACAATGTGGATATACGTAAAATCTAGGGGGTCGGCTGAGGTCTATGTCGCCAATAACTCTAGGAAGGGTGGACAAGGATTAAGCATTCCACGGATAATTGAGAGAGAGGCTCGTTATTTTAAAGAGAATCCAAATAAAAAAAGCTGTAGACCTATACATCATGGTGAATATATTGGAACCATTTATTTTGGAGCTTTTACTAAAGCAGAGGAAAAGAGATATAATGCACTAGTAGATAAGCATCACGCAACAGGGAAGCTATCAGCAGAAGAGGAAGAGAAGATGAACCCATCAATGGACAAGAAAGAATTGGAGAAACAGATACCAATAATATTGGATCAGGTTGAGGCAGGCACTATAAAGAGTAAGAGGGAGATGTGGGACAAGCTAAAGGAGATAACTAAGTTTGATGACGCATTACTTATACGTAATATTAATAGGCACTTAAAGATTAGAGGGTTCAAGAATTTTAATTCATTTGAAATCTAATCCTTGCATGGTGTCGTAGTTAAAATTATATATCTTAGGCATTGTTCATTAGTCTTTCTTATTGTATAGGACTTTAATTCCTAATAATTTATATTATTAGGAGAAACATTTAAAACCATTGGACCCCATGATATGTCATGGAAGATGAGGGAAACCCCAAGACAAGCTTCACCAAACTAACGCCAGAGTTGTTCCAGAAGTGCAAAGAATATCTTGGGAGAAGAGGACTGTCTGAGAAAACAAACCAGCTATATATTAGCGTACTTGAAGACATCTTCAAAAGAGAAGTTCTAACCCAAACTCTCTACAATGATGTTTATTCAAAAGGGAGTAGGTACAAAGCAGTGCTTAATTTGATACAGAAAACATGCTACCATTTTGACATTATATTCTACAGATATAAATCAATAGAAAAGAAGCCCAAAAGAAGAAAGGGGCCTCAGGTTTGGAGCGAAAGGGAGATATTAATGCTTGCAAATTACATAGAAGGATATAGGCTTCTAGTTGAGTCAGCATATTATATAGGCGCAGGACTTAGGTTCTCATCAGCAATAATGCTGAAGTGGGAGCATTTTAGATGGGACGATTGGAACCAGGACAGATCACAATATGGAAAGTGTAAGATATTTGGTAAAGGCGGTAAGGAAAAATACTTGGACGTTCATCCTATTCTCATGAATAAGCTTTACAAAGTCGCAGAGAGTAAAGGAAGGATATTTTCATATGTTCCATATAAAAATTCAGCAGAAAATACTTATATTTTCATAAGTGCTATAGAACTTCAAGAAATAGAGAAAAGAGTGAAAAAACAACAGTTTGATGATATGTTAGCAGCAGGAGGCGGTTTCTTGATGAAAAGGGACGTAGGGGAGCTTTCTAAGAACGAATTAATAGCAAAGATGCATGATAGAGTCGCATATAAATTGAAAAAGTTAAAGCATCTATTTAATGGTAAAAATATTAAGTTTCATTCAATTAGAAGCAGCAGAGCAACAAATCTTCTTAAGAATGGTTTTAGTTTATTGGAAATAAGCAAAATGCTTATGCATGAAGATATCGGAGTAACCCAAATATATTTAGACATTGAAGATAGCGAGATAACAAATAAACTTAACGAGAAATTATGATTCAATAATTCTTCTCATAGCTTCTTCTTCTTTTTTCTTATCATCCATTTCTTCATCTATTGTGAATCCACTTGAGACTATTTTATTTCTCAGCATAATACCATACAACTCGACATAAGAAGATTTCAATTCTTTCATCATTGAAAAGAAATTGTCTGTAAGTTCTAAAACAATATCACCATTATGATCCTGACTTTTTATAACAAAATCATCATCAGGTTTTTTGGTTCTTCTGGCTTCAATTATTTGTTGCTCACACTTGTCTAAAAACCATAATATTGCAACTAGTTCATTAAAATCATTATCCTCATCTTCAAACTTGTTTTTCTTTTTATCATCATCAGATTTATTTTTCCTTCCCCATTGAGCTTTGCTATTATTTTCTACGATGGCCTCTATATTTGTAATTATACATTGTTGCGTAGAAATCATCTCATTAAGACCTTTAAATCTTAATTGGGTTCTTTGATTTAGTGATAATGGTTTTTCTGATGGTAATTCGGGGACACCGGTATGCGCCAATTTCATAGCCGAATCATGTGCAACAATATTTTTCAATGTAACCTGTTCGCTTAGTTGTTTATCAGGATTATATACATTAAATTCTCCAGTACCATCTGCCATCAGTAATTACCTCCGCCATATCCACTAACATCCTTCTCAGTATTGCTAAGGCTTTCTTGCCCCTTCACTGTGTTATGCGTTTGTTTATTTGTAGATCCTTGTATTGCCATTGAATAATTCGATTTTATCCTTGCCATTAGCGCCATATTAATATTAAGGTTATCCTGTTTCTTGAAAAACTGTTGGGCAGAATCACCATATCTGCCATATTTATAATCCGCAATATTGTAAAAATACTCATCTAATTGTGCCTTTATCATTAACATCTCTATTGGATATGTTGCAAGACTAATATAACTGAGCTTAATGTCTGCTGATAAGTGCGTTTCTGCTAATCTTAAGATATGTTCAGATTCCTCATCTGTAAAACAATGATCCTTCATCCTTTTTGTTTCCCACTTATTTGTATCTTTATTAAAAACCATTTTGTAGCCCCTAATTAGCAATTCCAAATCCTTATACTTATTGGCTAATAAGAAATGGTGAAAACTTTCCGGCTTTTGTGCTGGTTGAACATCAGCATCATAATTGTTTTTAAATTCATCACCAGGCTTATCTTCCTTAATATCGTCAACAATATCATCAAAATCCTTATCTCCAATCGGACCTTCATTAATTACAGCCATTTCGTTAGCTTTATCATAAATATTCTTTCCAGCCTGCTTAAATTTGTCCTTAAATTTACCCATTTTTAGCTCCCATATTCGTTAAGTTTTTTAATGCATCATCCAATTTTCCAAACGAATTTCCGAATATTCCGTTTCTTACCTGAAAGACCTTGCTATATTTACAAATCACCATAAATGTTGCGCACAATATCAAATTTATTACTATGACAGACATAAAATATATTTTTGATGATACAAATATCCCCCCAATTAACCAAACGAAATTAATATAAAACAAAACTTTCACTATATCATCTTTCATATTAAATATATCAACCATTTTCAATTCTCTACTTTTAATACTTTACCTTCATTGTATTCTTTGCTAAGAGTCTCTATTCTTATTATTTTTGCCCTAGCTTTTTCGATTCTTCCTTTAAAGAACCATTCTTTAAATTTACCCATTTGAGTTATTGAGTTCCTTTTTTTGATTTCTTATCGCGCTTTGCAGATTATCCCCATAAAGTTTCTTCAGGTCAGGTATCATTAGCGCTTGTGTATTTGCTACAGAATCCATAGAAATCATAACATCTTTTATTTTTTCCCACGATTGTAATTCTGCGTTAGCAGCCGCAGCATCATATGATGCCCTGTCTCCCCATGCTTTAATACCAACTATCCCCAATACTAAGAATACTATTAATGCTGTTGCATACAGCCCATATTTGAGAAGAGTTAGCGCGTCAATTTTGCTTGGCGTTGCGTTCATTTGTTCAAATCTTAGATTATATTGTTGCCTGGCTCTATCAATCCCTGCATGTTTCACAGAAACTTCTAATGCACTTTTGTCTTTGCTCATTCTTAGACTTTTTGGGATATAAAGCCTACCATCATTTCCAAGGACAACTTTATATGTCGTTTTGCCAGAGTATTTTTCTAATTCTACAAAAATACGGCTACCAATCAATGGAGTTTGTAATTCAAATAATGGCGCCGTTTTTTCATCCTTATGCTTCCATCTCCTCATATTGATTATCCCTTCTTTCTCATCAATATCTCCATTTGCTTGTTCAAATTGAACAATAAGCTTATGCGTCCATTGAGAATTTTTTTGTTTAAATTTTTTGACCCACCATACAACTGCTCCAATAACCGTTATAACAACAACGGCCGCAATAATCCACCAATATTGCAAAATGCTGTTCATTCCTCCAGAAAAAATACCGCCGACTGAATCAAGTGGTGTCGCCATTATTTCTTAGAAGATTCTACATCATCAAATTTCTTTTCAATCTTCTCTGCTTTATCTGCCTCCATGAAAACTATTAGCCTTTAGTCTTTAAATAATTTGTCATTTGGTGGACTCGGTAGAATTTAAGCAGTTTGTCCTAAATCGTTTAATCCACCCTTGGAAAACAATTTAGCCACATACATGATTAACCAGATTACACCCAACACAATACCTATGATTCCTAAGAATCCCAATAGTCCATTAATAAATTCACCGTATAGTGTCTTTATGGCGCTTACACTAATTATCGTATTTTCTTTGAGTAGGAGGCAAGGGATTTTCACCCTCCCTAAGATGTGTACCTTAGTCGTGACAGGTTGAGTTTTAGAGATTTCCTGTATCTCCGGATCTGAACATCAGCAGTTAAGCAGTTTGTCCTAAATCGTTTAATCCACCCCTGGAAAACAATTTAGCCACATACATGATTAACCAGATTACACCCAACACAATACCTATGATTCCTAAGAATCCTAATAGTCCATTAATAAATTCACCGTATAGTGCTGCTATAGCAGTGACATTAATTATTGTAAGTGATGTAAACACGTCTGATGCTAGAATAGCTCCAATAATAAGAGCCGAAATAACTGCAAGGATAACTACTGCAACAGCAGTTCCTACAGCCTTCATCAAGTCATCTCCTGTGATTGCCATATTTTTACAAAAAATACCTCCTTTCAAGTACAAAATTATAATTTCTTGTTACCATAATAAAAAAACATAGGAATGGCAAGTTTATAAAAAATGGTGTAATGTTACCACTGAGTAGACACATTCCACTAAGAAAAAAGATGGTATGTTATTTGTATTTGTCCAGCATAAACAAGCTTGCCACCGTCATTAAAATATAAAATCCTACCCAATATCCATTAAGAAAAATAAAGTCAGCTTCGTTCAATGCTGCAATAAATAATGAGAACAGGAAAGATACAAAGCTCATAGCTGTTAAGCAATGCCAGAACCTTTTTTTTCCAGTTGTTTTTAATATCGTAAAATATGATGCCCCTGTAAAAAATATCCAAATAAAGAATAATGTTATCGGAAAAAATTCTGGGACTGCTGTAACATTTGATTTTAACAAATTACGCAAAGTTATTTCGCCGAAATCTTCCATTGTTTTATATAATTGTACCATTTTAAAGTCCATTCCTAATCCATTTAGTTATCCAATATAGAGATACAAGTCCGAACAATCCGCCGAATATTGCCAGAAGCATTTTTCCAATTTCTCCGCCAAATACCCAAGATATTAATGTTTTTGACGAAGTAAAGAAGACATGAGCCATGTCCATTATACCATAAGTTGTCGCTACACTGTCTCTACTACCCAAAAACCCTTCTGTAGGATCCGTATCTGCCGATATGTTTAACAAAGCGTCTACGTCTTCTGGAACAAGAAATATTGCAGAGCTTAGATTACCTCCAGTACTTTCTAATTGGGTAGCGGCTTCTTCTCCAAGCCCTATCGGATTATTCATTGCCATAAAGATTGCTGCAAATACTATTAAACAAAACATTACAACACCATACTGGACCCAGCTCACACCGAAGTCTTTCAGATTCTCGTCAGACATTTTATCGGTCCTCCTGTTTAGACATTTTCATTAAAATTATTGCAGCAGCTACTACAACCCATGCAATCGCGCCAAGCCCCATAACAAGATTCATTCCGTCTAATAAAAGCAGTGTACCAGAAATTATTAAAGTCATTACGGATATTAATATCATCCACTCAGGAGAAGAGATTGCCATTCCAACAAGGCTTATCATGAACAGAAATGCAATAAAGAAATTCATTCCGTCCATATCTAATTCTGGATCATTTACATAACTTTTTAGTACTAGCGGAATAGAATTCTTTGATATTGAAAGTTCAATGATACTCTTTTCTATAGTGTCAGTATACACACATGTAACACTACCAGATGACGTTATAATTGTATTATTGCATGATGTTGTATTTCCGAACATGTCTATTTGTTCTAATAATACATTAATGCTTGACGGTGTACCTGATGGCACAGCGAATAAGACTGTTATTGTTTGATTATCTTCATCAATACTAATCGAATAAGAAAAGTCTGTAATTGTTTCTATTGGAATATCATTCCCTGGATCAACTGTTCCGTCCAAACTGTAAGTACAATCTCCAGACAATTCATTATCACAACTAAACACTATATTGTCAAAAAAGTCTAGCAATTCCCCATCTTTAACAACCGATGCCCTATACTTAACATTATTAAGGTCAATATGCAATGTGGTTTTTCCACCGCTTCCGGTCATAGGAGCTTCAACAATTCTGTAAATGTCTTCTCCGACATACTTTCTTTGTAATTGCACTATAGCGCCCTCAGTGAATATAAAATCATCATTCTTGTATGTTACTGAAAATTCTGTAGAATCGTTTTGGTTAAGATCATAAAGGCTCAAATTTACTGGATAATCGGTCAAGTCTGCCCTTTGAATATTATAAAATTCAGTAGCATACCCATCCTTTAAATATCTTATCTCCATGTCCTGATATAATAAATCATATGAAAGTTTAGGGGAAAGACATATTTCTTTATAATGGGTGTTATTGAAAGTACCGTTAAATGTTGTTACCGTTTCCACAGAATCTTTCGTATATATTTGCAAGTTTAATTCAAGATCTCCTACAATTCCCAAAGTTGTTTCTTCGTCATACAATGATATGTTTATTAAAAGTTCTGAAATATTTGTACATTCTACTATATCTATTGGGTCAACTTGTTGCTCTCCAGAAAACAAATCATATTCTACCGAACTTAGGGTTGCATAGAAATTGAACGAAAAGTTTGTAGAGTTTGTAACTTCTGGCAAGACTATGTTTGGCGATATTAGATAATTGCCGCCACTGAATACGATAGATGTCGAATAGTTTGTGCCGTTATATTCAAACCTTGATTCAGTTATGGTATCTTCTCCACTAACAACCGCCGTTAATACAAAATCTCCATCAGTTCTTTCAAAAGCTGGATCTGTGTAGCTTAACTGTAAATCTGTAAAAAGTCCGTCCCATTCAACAGTAGAACTGTTTATATTTCCAAGAGAATTGTTAGAATAAACTGTTAATGTTTTCTCTCCATCAGCGTAAATAAATATTGTTGATCCAATATTGCAAGCTACAGTAGTATTAATATTATTATATTCATACCAACACTCTTCAAGGGTAGTGACATTTGTTACCGTAAAGTTTAATGACATGTTTTGTCCGACCAAAAGTATGCTATAAAAAGGAACAGGACTTGTAATATCAATTGTCGGGCCTGCATCTGTTTTAAATATTGTAACATTGTCTGATCCCATGTTTCCTAATGTGTCGTTTGAGAAGAAAGCTATAGACAAACTATCAGGATTGCTTACTGGATAATTAAAAACTGTTGTGTTATCTCCGCAGGTTACGAAAACATTACCTGACCCAATATTGTACCAACAAGTATCTAGCGTCCCATCAGTTTCTATCGTCCAATTTAAATCTATTGATTCATTA
>Ga0233414_10000645_pt1 | contig 14189 bp, 23 predicted proteins | sample Na_anoxic_10_MG_FD_189020 | JGI IMG/M metagenome (GOLD analysis project Ga0233414, IMG submission 189020) | Seawater microbial communities from Saanich Inlet, British Columbia, Canada - Na_anoxic_10_MG | ecosystem: Environmental > Aquatic > Marine > Inlet | place: Canada: British Columbia...
CTATTTCGTCAATAGAAAAAGAACCCATGAGCCGAAAACTGTATTCTTCAACTTGCGGGTCAAGCAAAACAATACTTCTATTCGGATCTATTTTTTTTAGATATGCTACCAAATCTGGTGTAGACCAGCAGGTTAGATTCTCTTCCTCACGCATTTTTTCAATTAGTTTTTGACCATCACTCATTTATCAACTCCTCTGTTCATTAAGAGTGAAAAAATTCCACTAGTGCATAAGTGGATCAAAATATACAGAAGCACGGCGACACCGTGAATAAAATAAAAACTAGTCGCCCACAACAAAAAGTTAACAATTAGGAGGGTCGATAGCTGTGGGATAATTTTCATTGTTCTCCGCCATTATACAATACTTATCGGCATTGTCAAGATCAAAACTGAAACGTTTCCTCTTTTTTTACAGCATTTCCTTAATCGTGGATTCAAGATATTCAATTAGCTTAGGATTCTCTGACAAGAACACGTATAGCTTATCCTGTCCCTGAAACTTAAAAGCTTTGTTCATAGCCTCTTCGTCGTCTATATCAATGTCGTCTCTGATACCTTTTGCTAAGTCTTTACAGCTTCCCATAAACGTACAGGTAAACCAAGCTCCCGCCTTTTCTATCAGCCCTAAGTCACAAGCCAACATTAAAACCTCTTGTGTTTTATCTATTCCGTGACCGTATCTAATATAGCTTTGAACTTGTCCTCCGGGAGCCCCCATAGATGAGCAGATTATTTTCCAGTTAACAACCTGACCTATTCTATCTCCCGCGTTGTTTGTCCAAGGTGACACCGCCGACACCTTCTCTCCTCCTCCAGCAATCTCCATTCTCGTATCTGCCTGATATTGGATCTTATTTCCTCCGTCAGACTGTTTCGCCTTGCCGAACCCGCTCGGGTTGGCTATATAGTGCGTAATAGCAATGATTAAGCCGTGTTGTCGCGGTAAAAGCTGTCCCACCTTCTTTGTAAATATGGACAGTATCTTGGGGAGTCCCGGCCTCTTTGGACTAAAGTCTCCGTCAAGCTCTTTTTTTGGTATAAGAGATGATATTGAGTCGATAATTAGAACTCCGCCATAGTAGTCTGGGTGGCTCATCATTTTGTAGGCAATGTCTAGGAAGTCTTCGGCCGGAATGGGCTTGTCTTCGGGGGCGACAACTGACATCTTTTCTGGATCTAATTCACTAACCTCAAAGTTCATGTCTTTTAATCTACCCTCCGCGTCTAGGTAGATAATGGGCCTTCCGTCCCTTTGACAGTTTGCAGCGATCTGCATAGCGGTAGTCGTCTTTCCCGATTTTGGATCTCCGGTGAGCGTGAGCCAGCTACCCTCTCTAATGCCTCCACCTAGAGCTATATCTACAGCGGGACCAACAGAAATAACCTTGTAGTTCTTTTTTTCTTCCAGCACCTGAAGCCCACTACATATTATGTTCCCATACTCTTTTATGATCTTAGTTAAATATTCAGGTTTCTTCTCTGTCGCTTTTGCCATTTTCTATATTCCTAATTTTTGAAAATAAAGTGTTCGTTTTTTTATGGGAAGCTTTTCTGTGTTCAGGCTTTTCTGGTACTTTTAGCACCTCTCTCTTTCTGGTTTTCTCCTTCTCTACGATCTTTAGAGAGTCGGCCACCCCGTCTTCTACAAACCTTAAAACGAGAACAAATTTTCCAGACTGATGAAGAAACCCCAGCGAATATATTCTTCTCGCGCCGGGGCTATTAATGTAATGTATAAGGGCTTCTTCTCCAAACTTTTTTATCAACTTCCACGCCACCCTAACCTGTATCTGGTATTCCTTGTGGTGTGATTTATTCCAAAACTTATACTCCAAACTGCCCTTGTTTTCTCGCTCTCTTTTTCTTATACAAACAGTTTCAGCCGCGTACTGCGCGGCGTTACAATCCTGACCCGTCGATATACTTTTGAACGTTCGGGTGTGCTCTTTTTTTTGATCCATTTTTAAAAATCATTCTTTTCAAATTTTCTTTGGTTAAACTTCTTACGGAAGAAAGTCTTTCCATTTCATTATGCGGCCAAACATACTTAGAGACATCTATTTTAGAGCAGTCTTCCCTCAATAGACAAACCGTCAACGTTTGATAAGACTTAGAATGAGAGCCGTCAATAGCTTGGTCCCTAGCTACTCCCCTCGTTACCGAAATTCCGTCAAGCCCATCATCATCCTCAAAAAATATTTTTTGCTGCGCTCCAAACATATAAAGCTGAACCTTGGCAGGAGATACGTTTTGAGTTTTACAATGTTCCGCAAGCCTGATCCAAGGGTTCTCCAGATTTGCCCTTTCATAATCCCCATACACGACAACCCCATCGGTAAGGGTTATTGTCCAACTAATCATCAGATCTCTGTGGCATATTTTCTTCATGTGAGTATCAAGATTAGTACACAACATTCTATTTAATCTTCCTTAATCTTATGTATAATGCCCCTGTATCTTTTTGGGGGAGTCACGGTTTTTTTACTCTTGTTTTCGTCTGCGGTCATAGATGCCGCTTCCGTCATAACGGTAACGCCCCTATCCTTCTTTCTTGCAAACAGATTGTGAGTAGGTGTCGTCTGTTGGTCTTTTTGTATCTCTACATACTTTGAAACTACAGAAACAGACCTTTCCAGTTTTGTAGCAATCTCCTGAGTGCTCATCGAGCCATTAGAGTCAATAAATTTCTTTTCCTTATTAGAAAGCGGGCCTCTTTTCATTTCAATTCTCCATTAAAAATCGTCTAGCTTTAGTAAAATACATTCTGTTTTTGCTCTTGAGATATTTTGTGTAGTTTTTAAAGATTTCCCCAGACACCCTTTTAAACTTATACATATGGATCTGTTTTCTTGCAGATGTATATGAAGAATCTGTACCGTGTGGGTCAAGTAGCTCGCTTCTACCGTACTTGATGTAAAACTTCAAACTGCCGTGAGAGGACTTTGTAGATTTTGCTACTGCGTTTTTTTCTTCTGCGCCGTCTCCATTCAGGTCTATAAAGGTCTCCTCTATAGAAACGGGGTCTGGTATATCTAGGTCAGAAACGTCTTCGTTTTCCCATCTAGCCATTGAGTTTTTCCAGCCTTTCTTTTAAAATTTTTATGCAGTCCGCTTCGGTTGGGCCACTTAGGTATAGCTGAGCCTTTCTGGTCATTCCGTATTTTTCAAGGGCGTTATTTCCCATAACCAACGAATCTAGTGTACCATTAGAGTTAAGTTTTCGCACATCTATTTTTATTGTGATCGTCGCGTGGTGAGGCTGTGCTCTTCTATAGTTATCTTCTTCCTCTTGAGAATCGATACCATTATCCATATTTAGTCTCCGGTACGTATCCACTTTACCTGTTGCTGTGGAGTCATCGCGTTAATCTTTTTATGCATTTCCCGAGTTTGTTCGGCTTCTTTGTTTTTTTTGATGCCGTCTTGGTTTTTTCTGTCTTCTAATTCGTATTTACCCATCTTCTCCGTATTCCTATCGGCCAGATGTCCAATTGTTGACGGAGAACCTCTAACAAACGCAAGGGGAGGATTGATAAAAACCTTAACCAGCGTTTGGTTTTCACAATGTGGACACTCGTGCGTAGAGGGTTCGTCCATCCCCTGTTTAATCTCTGTGTAATAACAACAGTCGGCGCATTCAAAATCGTATATAGGCATTTAACCTTCCTTTCATTGTATATCATTATATGATCCTAGTCAAGAAAATTGCTCACAATTTGGCGAGAATTTTCGATATAATGCCACTTCTGACAATATCTCTTGACGTTAGCTCGCAAACCGACACACCTTCAACATCTGACAGTTTATCCATACAGGAGTCAAGACCTCCTTCATGCGGCGATGGCAAGTCTGTCTGACTTATGTCCCCATTGATTACAGCCTTTGAACCTATACCTATTCTAGTGATAAACATCTTAATTTGCTCGTATGTGGCGTTTTGAGCTTCGTCCAGAATCATAAACGAGTTGTGGAAATTTCTACCCCTCATATATTCAAGCGGACACATCTCTACTTGGTTGCTAGATCGCGTGGAATGATATGTGTCTTTTCCTAGGTATAACTTCATCTCTTCTACGACGGGAACAAGATATGGTTGAATTTTATCCGTAAGGGTGCCGGGCAAAAACCCTAACCCTCGTCCGGCCTCAACAACAGGTCTGGTTATTATAATTCTCTCCACACTTCCGCCTAGGAAGTACTCACACGCCAACCCAACGGAGACTGTCGTTTTCCCCGAACCGGCAGGTCCAGAGCAGAAGGTTATATCGCTTTCTTTTATGCAGGCAATGTAGTCTTCCTGATTGTCGGTTTTTGGCTTTAGTTGTTTTCTACGAGGACGTTGCGACTGTGTTTGTTTTTGAGACTTTTGATTTCTACGCTTGGGCAATTGTATAACTCTCGTTAAGCGCCATATCGGCTAGAATAGTACACTGGGAAGATTTCTTACGGTTCCATCCTTAACCAAAACCGCATCGCTACAGTCGTTCTGGTATGTCATAGTCGCTTCCAGATTTCCACCATCCGCCCCTCCTCCGTCATAACCAAAGCTGGTTAAATAGTTACTTCTTCCGAGATCCCATACAAAATAATTAGGAGTTGGGGCCGTGGGCATCTTAGCCACCAGTCTTATCTGCCTATTTACCCTATTCCAGTCGGTGGCTGTGGTCAGTCCATTGGCGGCGGAAAATGTAGTGTCGGTATTAGGAAGATAGGTTCCCGCTGGGAATTGGGCTGCGGTCTGAGGTAGCGGCTGCCTGAGCGCTCCAGAAAACGATGAAGACACTTGTACCGGAAGAGTGACATTCCTCCAGAGGTTTTGTTCTCCTTGATCTTCCAAGCCTCTCCATTTGCCAATATCCGCCAGTTCAGAATATTCTATGGAAATATCTACACTAATGGAATTGATTCCCAAGACCCTTCTAGCTTGGTCACCGCCGGGAATTGACGAACTGCGCCCGCTAATGTCCTCAGCCAAAAATGCCGTTTCGACCTCTTCGGGCAAAACGGAGTGCTTGGTTCCCAACGCGCTCCCCTCAAACAAGAAGTCTAGGTCTTGACGCTGGATAGTTTTACCAGACTGATTTGAAGCTGGTAGAGTGTAGCCACTGGTCGAGGTGTTTTCGTTGTACGTGACGCTCCTTGTTGTAAGGGTTATGCTCTCGGTTACCGGCCCTTGGACATCCATGCTGTAACTTATTGATCCTATTAAACAGTTACGATAGGTAACCTGAAATACCTCAGAACCGTCTCCTATTCGGTCTTCGGTGTCTTTTCCGTACAAGATTGTTATGTCGTAATTCCTTAAACATCTTCCATCGGAATTTAACCTCCCTGTTGTTCCTATGTTATTTGCATGTAGGATGTGAGACTGTCTTGCTCCAGCATCAGTCGCCATATAGTCTGAATCATCAACATAGTAAAAGAAATTACTATTTTGGTCTATCACCCTATCAATAGTTATTTCAAAAGACTGCGGAGCGTAGTAGTGGATATGTCTTTTGCTACGTCCCACACTCATAAGTGAAGACGACGGGAAGTCCGAACTGACTCCGACACTTTGAACGCCGGTCAGGTAGGTTCCGTCTGTGGGATCGCTCACACTTTGGTCGTTACTCTCTGTATATAACACTCCCATACAGGCAAAGAATACCCGCTGATTGACATCGCTAAATGGATATACTGGCATAAATTAACTCCCGCTACTACCAAAACCGACATCACCCCTAGCCTGATCACAATTGACGGACCCTAGATCGTCCACCTCTATCATTCTTGTGAGTGGTATGCGATGAATAACAATCTGAGCAACGCGGTCTCCTTTTTTAATCTGGTATGTTGCACCGGAGTTGTAAAGACAAACTCCTATGCCTCCACGATACCCAGAGTCAATAACCCCGGCAAAAACGTCTATACCTCTTTTAACCGCAAGCCCCGACCTTGGCCATATGAGACCAACGCAACCTTCTGGTATAGCCATAGCTATACCAGTCAAAACTGTTTCTGATCTATCGCTACATATCTTACAGTCCTCTGACGCATACAAGTCCCATCCGGCATCTAAGACGTGAGACTTTGTTGGAATGGTCGCCTCTTTACAAAGCTTCTTGCAGCATACGTCGTTCTGGTCAACCACAACACCGTCGCCCGTGAACACCATCTCGTCGTTTTGCGCGTTTGTCGCTAACGTCCATTTATTAGATTGTTCTGCGGCCAACTGCCGCATTCTCGCTTCTTGATCGTGAGGTACTTCAAACATAATAGATTCTTTCCTTATCATAGTGCTACACTATTTCGCAAACCCCGCCACTACACGCCCACTCCTGCTCGGGCTTAACGTTGTTCTCCTCTTCGATAATGTTAGTGTAATCTACAGAAATATACTCCCTGCTTAGATCCACCCACTCTTTCCAATTGTAGACATCTTTCATGCAATAGGTTAATCTTCGTATGTCTCCGTCAAAATACCTATCGGCAAACCTTTTACACCTATCTGACCACACCTTTTTGCCATTACCTTTTATTTTTTCACCGATACCTAACAATGAGTCACAGGCCGCCCAAAGATTGTCTTCCCATAAGTTCAAGGCCACCTCTATCAACCCGCTAACAAACAGCGAAGCATCGCCATAGTGCGATACCTGTTCTGTTGGTAGGTGTATCGTGGTAAACGGAGCCTGTGGATAGTCCTTGTCTCCGGTGATTGGAAGAAGGGAGATACCGCAAAAATACTTTCTATGCTTATATATGTAGGATTCCACCTCGTCCCACTCTTCGGCCTTTACATTGATAGTATTGGACACATTGTGAACGAGCCAAGGCTGTGTACACAGGTTCTTGTTAGTTCCAAAAATTACCCAGCTCTTTTGTGTACTCTTAACATATTCCAACAATTCAAGGGCGCCCACTTTGTTTTTGGTTTTAGAGCCAGCCGGAACCTCAACGCAGAAGGATACAACGTCGTCACTTTCGTTATTAGACCAGACCGATTCTTCGCAGGCTCTCGGGTTAACTTCCTTAAAATAATTATAAATAGGCTCCATTTTGTTAGCCTGAACCCGCCTTATGTATCTCTTGGCGTGATGGGGATGTATTCCGCTAGATGTGCCGAGTATACAGCTAGAGGTTCCTTCCGGCTTGATGCATGTCGTTCTAGCCGCTTGATTTACCCCTATCATTTTTGCCAACCTTTTGTTGGCCCTTTTGACTATATCGGCTCCCCGTTTTTGAATCTCTGGATCTAAACAAATATCATGCTGCTCCATGATTCCAGTCATAGACACTCCTAAAAGCGCCTCTCTTTTTATAATATTTTCAGACACCTCTCCCAGATAATCAAAATCACTAAAGCCAGCCTGAAGAGTGCCAATGATAGATGCGGCCCTACATGCAGTATAAAAATCTTCTTCGGTCTTTACTTTTGCACAGTTGATAGTGCTGAGATTGCAAGCCTGCCAGCCCGTTTTTCCAGTTTTTTCATCCACTGGCCACATTCCAATTTCTACACACGGGTTGACTATTAGCTCAGTTGAATCGGCCCAAACAAATCCCGGCTCACCAAAATCTTTAACAGATTCCATAAGCGAGGAGAACTGCTCTCGGGTTGTTTTATCTCTCAACAGAAGCGCTGAATTATTAGACCTTCCCCGTTGCGGATTTTCTATAAACCAATTTCCAGTTTTAGCTTTAGCCATTTCCTCGTCGTCCGGAGAGAAGACGCAGATAGTCGCACTCCTTCTAACTCCTCCACTGATCACGGCGTCCGCCCCATACATAACAATATCATACACCTCAATAGGTGTTAATCTGTCAGTAGAGGCTTTTAAGGGCTTGTCCAATACTCTTTTAATGTTGCTTAGGGCGTTTTTCAAAGGCTCTGGGCCGGGAGCTTTACCGCCGCTTGAGTTAAGTAACGATCCCGCCTGTCTAATCAAAGAGTAATCAAAGTTAACACTCTTCCCACTGTACTCAGGGAAGAGTTCACCTTGATCAAAATAACTAGACACCAAAACGCCAACTGCGTCTGACCACCCCTCAATTGAGTCCGGGATGGTGAACTTCTTAGAGCCAGACTTTTGTTTAAGTAGCTTTGGAAGCTTGGCTACATGATGTCGCTGAACCGAGAAGCCTGTTCCACATCCACACAAGAGTAGAAACATACACTCTTGGAAGAATTTTAACCTATCGACGTAGGATGTGATACAGTTGTAGATTCTAGCGTTATGTTTAATAATAGGCTCTCCGCCAAACTGTAGGGCTCGCTGGCTGCCAAGAACTTTCTTCTTGCACATTTGCTCATACGCCCACTCAATCTCTTCTTCAATCTCTTTGTTGTTTTCTAGATCTCCATAAACATATTTTTGGAGCATCATCTGCTTGACCCTGTCAACTGCCTCGTTCCAAGTTTCTCTTCTTTTTTTTTCAGGTATCCATCTAGCATATTTTGAGACAAAGGTGTAGTTCATTAAGGACTTTATGGACATTAAGGGGTTTTTCCGTTCCTGTAGAGCCTAGATTAGAAGTTATTTGTTTATAATTACGGTTATATCTTTGGTCTTAAGCCGTATCGTGGTTTGGTCTTCATCTTGTTCCACATCAACATTATCTATCACGGTTTTGATTTTGTCAACCATTTCTTGCGTAATTCCAAAATCTCCCATGATCTTTGTCACGATTGTTGATGCGAGCCCTCCATATCGTCGGTCCTCAGACATCACCTTTGCTCCATTCTGTTGATAAGAGTGTCGAATTTTTCGTTAAGCTTATCATTGATGGCTAACTTACAATCGACCACACTATCTTCTAAAGAATCAATCTTAGACTCTATTTTGTTTTCCATGCTTACCACCTTGGTTTCAATTGATGTCATACGTCTATTTAATGAATCATTCACCTTTTCCTCCAGTAGAATTATTTGTTTTCCATGAGTAATCATTGTGAATAGCACCCAACCAATTATAGGTATTACTATAAACTCCACAGTGGTGGCGAGCAGCTCCCAAGTGTCTGTCATACCGTTTCTCCCGCATAAAAACCACTACACTAAACTAAACAACTCACAAAAAACAGGGGAGGGGAGATGATCGTCCCCTCCCCCGCTGCACGATGACGATAGACGATATTACATACCGGTAATCGGTTTGTAGTTGAAGAAGTCTCCAGCGTTTGCGTCAGACACGTCCAGAGTAACGAAGTCAACCTTCATCACCAGTTCGCCCGGAATCGCGCGAGTTGGATTAGCGGCACTGTCGCTTCTGCTAGCAGTAGCTCCAGAGACCGGATTCCACATATTCGTAGTGGTGTTTGTGGCCGCAGTATGGTGCGCGTGGCCAGTTGCCGACAGGAACAAGTTGGCAGAGCGTTTAAGGACTTTGGTGTCACCGTTCAGAAGATAACCAGTACGCGAGTAACGGTTTCTTCTCATGAGCGTGACAGTCTTAGCACCAAAATCATGCTCAAACTGATTAATAGAATTAAGTACGCTACCACGACCCGTAATAAGCATTTTAGTGGAGGCAACGCCTGCCAAAGTGGTGCTACTAGCAGCAATAACATACTTGCCAGCGACCTCGTAGGCAAAGGCCCCACCGCTTAAAATCTTTTGGTTTCCTTGTAAACCATCAGCGAGAACTTTTGGTTTAGCTCCGTCATTCCACACAGTGGCATTATCTTTTAACGCCAGAGCTTTTGTGATCACGGCGCCCGTACTTGTGTTACCAAGAATAGTACCACCTTCAGTGGTAGCCGTAAAGGCTCCACCAGTAGTGTTGACTTTGTCAGAATTTCCGCTAGGAACTGGCATAATAGATCTCCTTTGAAGAATCAATTAAAGTAAGTAACAATATATATTCCTAATTATCCAAAGAAGATCCAAGTCCAGTTAAATATACACAAATTAGACGGGTTGTCCGTTGCTTTTTTTGCATATTTTTACAGCTCTTTTAAGTCGCCGTCTGGCAGTTTCTCGACTATAACCATTTTCTCTGCCTATTTCTACCATAGTCATATTACCCATGTATCTTTGTCTCAGTATATTAGAAACATCTTCAGGTAATCCGGTCAGAACATCATCAAACTCTAGACGGTGATCCGCACTTGAACCCATACATGAGCCATCGACCGAACGACCCACGGCGGAAACACCATGCCCTGTACGAGCCATAAGATCTAGTTGAGAATTGTCAACATGCATCATTTTTCTTTTTTTCTTAAGTTCATTCTTAAGTGCAAATGTTAACTGTTGATACAAATACGATGTAAACTTTGCACCTTTAGTTGGGTCGTATTTATCTTTACATTTCCAGAGCGTGATCATTTTAATTGATTCTATTTCGTCCCTATCTATAGCGCGACTATACTTATTTGCCACTGAGTTCATTATATTTTCTATGTTTGAATCTTTTGAAAGCTTTTCAATACTATCCATCGTTTCCTCTCAGGATTATTCCACCAATGTTTTGTTTACGTTCTAATAGTCCACTCAGACCCTCAAGATATATTCTATCCAGCTTGTCTGAAACAATATAATCAACATCTCCTCCGGGAGATACCAACATAGACCAATACTTTTTGGTCTTCAGTTGATCCTTAACTAGGTTTACCGTAGCTTGGGTTTCCTCGTTAGAAAGAATCTCTTGCTCGGTATAAACGCATAGTTTTTTTTCTATATTTTCTCTAACCTCTCTAATGTCAAACAATTTTCCCACCCCTATAAAAAAGGTATACCTACCCAGCACCTTTAGGGCTTCTATTCCATCCACACCCTCCTTGATTCCTTCATTATCTCCTCCTATCTCTTCCTCTATTTCGTTAGTTATGGAAAAGTTAGTATATCCTAACCAACAATCCCATCTGTCAGACGGTTTCATAAGGGACTCTTCTGGATACGGACCCATCGGAGTATATAACACTCTTTGCTGCTGTAAAAAAAGCTCCGGAGACAGAAGCTCTGGAGGTATTTCTATGTCATTATTCAACATATCGTTTGGATCTGGCTCCGGAGTGAATACTTCATCGGGCGGCGCCATTAACTCCTCGACTTTTGCATTCCAACTTGTCCAGACTATCTGCTTGGGTTTATTAGACATAAACAACCTCCGTTGTAAACGGTTACATTTTTAATGCGTTACGGGGCGGAATAGCTATAGCTTGTCCAGAATCATCCTTTGAAACAAGTTTAAGCTGTTGTATCAAGGTTAAAATACTTAAGAAGTCCTCTTCATTACCCTCTAATACACATTGTGACTTCAGATGACTCAATATTTGCTCTACTAGTTGCCCATGCGCAACTCCATAAAAAATAGAAGCTACGGCCTTTATACCCGTTTCAGTCGGCTCCCAGTCGCACCCAAATATAAATCCCCCGTCTTGTGCAACCGCGACCGTTAGCTGAGCTGTGAAATCTTCCTCAGTAACTTCTTGATCTTTTGGATAGTAGTTCTTCATAATATTTATCTATCTCTATGTTTTGTATTCCAATATCCTGTGACGAAAGAAATTTTCCAGACTTATTACATCCTAGAACCTCCGCCATATGAGACGCATATACCACCTCAACCTCCCCGGCGTCAATTTTTCTAAAACCGACCACGTCCGTTAGCATCCAATCAAAATCTAAATAAAAGAACTTAGAAAACAGTTCAGACAGGGTTTGGTTTTCATCTTTAGTCGTCATGTAAGTAGAAGGAAATTGGTGACTGTCTGTCAGATATACCTGAAAAAACTGAGGATGCGTAAATGGAACGTTTTTTTGATTCTTGCATACCATTAGGGTAATCTTAATTTTCATTTTTAGCTTCTGATTCCGGCTTGACGGTTGCGATTTGGGACTTTATATTCTCTAGAACCTGTTGCTGAGAAGACACAATCGCATATTTCTTAAGGAGTGTTGCGAATCTATCTAAGCTATTTGGATCGGTTTGATTTTGAATACATCCATTAATTTCAAATGCGTATTCATCTGTAAGAGCCTTGAGCGCACTTTCAGTGGCTTTGATTATATCCATCCTTCTGGGTTTCCTTCTTTTTTAATCTGTGTAAAAACGAGCCCGCTATACTAATTATAGCGGGCTCTATGAAAAAGTCAAGCTAATTATCTAAACACCACGCAAATGCCATAAATGACTTGCTCAGTTCCTGTTTTTCAGATTCTAGTACACTATGGTTCTCTTCTCCAAGAATAGAAACCATCGACCCCCGAGTTGCTGAACTTAACTTGTCATACTTTCCCCTGATCGAATCTCCAAACACCTCCTTTGCGGCAAGCACATAGACATCATTTATTTGCTGGGCGTCAGCTTCATATTTAACAACTCTGTCCGCAAACACCTTGTTAAAAACGCATAAACTCTCTCTATCTTTGGGGTCTTCTATAGACTCGCATACATTAGACCACCGCTTAATTAGAGAGTCCTCCGGCCTCTCTATAATGACAATAGGTTTATCGTCCGGGATCTCTGGGATAATATCCTTTATGTTACCCCAAAAGACTCCGACAAGTATTAAACCTATACCGATTAATAGTTTGAAGTTCATTGTGATTCCTTCTCGCTCTTCTCGGGCGGGGGCGAAGGTTTTGGATCAATGGGTCTTTTATTAGCCAGAACAAGAAAGACCTCGTGAAGCTTACTCTGTGCCTCCTCTAGGCCCGCATCCACACAGGCGTTGTTTAACATTTCCCACTTATGCACAATAGAGGTTAAGTTGTTCGAAGAGCCTCCGGTAAAGCCAAGAGGTTGCACCCCTTTGCCAAGACCCGCGATAAAATTCCTAGCCGTAGGAATAAGCATCACCATTCCGGCCACAATAAACACCCATTGTAATGGAGATAGATCCCATAAAAACCCAATCATCAAAACACCCCCTTGTTTATTCGGTTACTCGCAAAGTATCACCAATAACCCAAGCCACGACAATGGTAACAACTCCAACAATCTGTTCGACATCTAGCGTAACATCAAAAAGCTCAGACGAGCAGACGCCAACAAGACCAACAGCCGATACCCAAAAACGACGCGAGGACAGTAAAGACTTAACCTTTTGTACAATCATTTTCTTTCTCCCAAATAAAACTTAAAACTAGAGAAGACCTTCTCTTACTAATGTCTATATTCACCTTATTCCGAGGTAGTGATTTCCACCACTCAAATCATCCATTCGTCTAAAGCCATCATCTAAAAGAATCCTTCTTTCTTTATCGCACGGACAATTTCCGTAAGCTTTGACGCAGTTACAATAGGTGTTACTTGTATCGCATTTGCAGCCCGTGCATTTTTCTGGCTCTACATCCGGTTCCGGTTCCGGTTCTGGTTCTGGTTCTGGTCTCACATCTTTTCCGTGATATGGGCAATCCGTTTGATGACCGTCTCCATGTGTTATTTTCCCCGTCCCCTTACAAACGCATTTATCGGCATCTGGATGGGGTCCGACAGGACCATCAGGAATGTCGTCTGGCTTATCTGGAAACACCTTTGTTTCCGCTAGGTCAAAAGCGTCATTCGTCTTTTCTATTATAGTACTTGTTTCGTCATTTGCCAAGTTATTTCTTGAGATAGTTTCAGAATTTATAGGAGGAAAAACTCCAAAATACAAACAGAGAGCGCCTATAGCAAGTCTAGCACGAGAATTGGTCGTATTTTTCATGTTAAAAAACCTCGTCTATGGTCCAGTCAATATTTTTGGCTGGAAACCCGTTTACGTCGCTAAACACCCAAGCTCCTCCACCAGATAACATATCACGAGCATCCTTTTCCCTAATCCAAAAACTGCCATCCGGCTGGCCCAATCTCTTGGGACCAGTGTTCCAAACGCCCCACGAATTCTGGATCAAGAAAAGAGACTCTTTATATATGTCATGAGTATCGTCGCAGGCAATCCATGCCATCGCGTGATTCCATCCGCTAGATTTTTTTGCTATTCCGTTTTTATCTCGCCTGCTAGAAAAGCCATGCCCAGAACAGACAGAAAGAGAGTATCCGTTCGCTAGAGCGTCTCTAGCTTCTTGGACAGTACGAATAGATGAGATTGTCTTTACCTGATGTTTGCGAGCTTCGTCAAGATAGATAGAGCTGGGAATATCGTGTTCCGCTCCAATCTCCGAATTATATTTAGATAGGTCTATTTCTCCGTAATCCTTACGAAGGAGTATTCCACCCTTCTCATGGACATATCTAGCAGCCTGCGAGCAGGAC
>Ga0233414_10000646_pt1 | contig 14160 bp, 13 predicted proteins | sample Na_anoxic_10_MG_FD_189020 | JGI IMG/M metagenome (GOLD analysis project Ga0233414, IMG submission 189020) | Seawater microbial communities from Saanich Inlet, British Columbia, Canada - Na_anoxic_10_MG | ecosystem: Environmental > Aquatic > Marine > Inlet | place: Canada: British Columbia...
GGTATACTCCTTTTTTATAAATGCCCGGAATTGGACAGATATAGGAGTTATACACTATTTTTGATTTCTTTTCTGCCGCGTAGCGGCTTCGTTCAACCACTCACTCCACCAGACCCTATTTCGCTATGCTCAATCGGGCAGGTGAGTTTTACGTTATGTAAGTAATAACTAAACCTGATCCACTGCAAATAGAATAAATGGAAAAACCTAAAAACATAAATCTTATACAAAAAGCCAAGTATATGTTTCCTAAAATGCCAGATGAGGTTTTTGATATGTGGTTGCTTCCAGTTATCAGAGATCACAACTCCTGGCCCTACCTTGACATTTTCTCCCCGCATCCATCTGAGCAATGGCGGCAATACTTTGGGCTTCTTACACTCTATGATGTCTTTAACCTCCTGTGGAATAGGATACCACTCACCTTTGCTATGGATTGCCTTGATCCAATTTCTAACAACACTATCGAGGCTCTCATCAGAGACCATGTCGATGGTTTTGAGACACCAGTTCGGAACGTCAAGAATTCCAAAAGTCGCTTCTTTGGGTTTGTGGAGTTTATTCAGCGGACAGGAACTATCCCTGCACCCATAATCGGAATAAGGACAGATACTCACCTCAGAATAGTAGACGGAAATCATAGGCTTGCTGCCCTCACATATTTAAGACTTCGTGGCCGAATAAATTGTGATACTTGGATCGGACATTTATAAGAGCGTAACATAAAAACCTCATAACCAATCATTGGAGCGGAGCGTATAAAAACACGCCCGCTCAATTCACCGTTCGGCGGAGAAAAAAAATAATGGCAAAACCATCATATACATTAGCCGATAACTTTGAATTAAAAGGAATTTGGTGGTTGCCAGAAAAAACAGGCTCCCAGATTTCAGGAATTCTTGTCTTTGATAATGAAAAAAAGATAAGTTTAGAGCTGCTGGGTTCATTTCGAGAAATAACCTCACTTGGTGGACGCGATTTTTTCCAACCCGAAATAATTCACGGCATTTCTGATAGTGGCCATATCTGCACACTTTTCAAAAACATTGAGACAAGCACACAACTCAATTTTCCGGGTATACAAAAATCAATAATTGAGGCCCAATATCTTTTTATTGGCAAACATTTTAAAACAGCTGATGAGATAACATTTCCCTCTTTAAAGGTAAGTTTTACGAATCTTGAAAATTGGCTAACTGTCAGGCCATTTTCGTTAGAAATTCCAGATAATAAAGAACATCCAGACTGGAGACTTACCCACAAATGGCCTTCAGAATTTAAATCCCAACTTGTAGAAATTGAAAGTATTATTGAATCTACTCATGAGTTCAATACAGGTGGAAATCTCATTACGGAGGCTATTTGGAAGAGCAAGGCATACTTGCAAATCACACCAAATGATGCGAAGCATTTTAAATGGTATTGGGGGATTATGTATGACTTATGTAACCTCCTTACTCTTTTGATCGGAGAAACCACTTTTATAAACCAAGTCAAAGCATTGGGAGATGATGTACAAATCGGACCAGACAAGACAACTAAAGAAAATATAGAATTATTTTTTTCTCAAAAAAAGGTCCGTATAAACAAAGAAGTCCATCCCTTTGAAATGATACTCCCTTTCCCTCGTATTTCTAAGCAGATAACTGAAGTAATATCTCTATGGTTCACGAAAGCCAGCGGTCTAAGATCTGTTTACGATCTGTTTTTCGGCACATTTTACAATCCCGGCATGTATCTTCAGTTTCAATTTTTAAGTCTAATGCAGGCACTTGAAAGTTTTCACAGAGTGACAAAGGGTGGTAAATATCTCAGCAATGATGATTGGAAGCCATTCCGCGCAACATTGTCTAATGCTATTTCTGCAGAATTGGATAGTGGGCACAGAGAAAGCCTAAAAAGCAGAATAAAATACGGAAACGAATATTCGTTAAGGAAAAGAGTAGGTGAGTTACTGGAAAGCCTTAATGAAAATACATTATCACGGTTGTCGCCTACAGATAAATATTTCACAGGTGTCATCGTTGATACGAGAAACTATCTAACCCATTATGACGACGAATTGAAAAATGTCGCTTTAAAAAATGCAGATTTATATTGGGCAAATCAACGGTTAAGAATACTCATTTCACTATTGTTGTTAAAAGAAATCGGAATATCAGAAGGACTCATTCTTGACTCAATGATAGAGAATAACAAGATCAGACAAATTCTTGATAAATAGAGATCGCCGAACCAGGCGGTTCACTTGACGCCGTGAACGTCTGCGGCCTTATCGGGCAAGTTTGGTGGCGGCGCAAGTGACCTTGATCGTTCGGCTCACCCGTCAACCAACTAGCGCATTGGAAATTGAAATAGGAATGGATTCAAAATAGTGGAAAAGCATGTTGTCTCAAAAAAACGGGTTTCTGATCATGGTGAGGTATATACCCGTAAACGGGAAGTAAATGCTATGCTAGATCTGGTAAAGCAGGAAACTGAACGAATAGAATCTCGTTTTCTCGAACCAGCTTGCGGTAAAGGAAATTTTCTGGTTGAGGTGCTGGAACGTAAACTTCGTATTGTTGAATCAAGGTATAAGAAAAGCCAGCTTGAGTATGAACGTTACGCAGTGCTGGCAGTTTCAAGTATTTATGGTATCGATATACTTGAAGATAATATAAATGATTGTCGTAATCGCCTTTTTTATATTTTTGATCAGCAATATTCGAGTATTTTCCAGAAAAAGGCAAAAAATGAGTGTAGAAATGCGGTCAAATATATACTTGAGCGAAATATTATTCTTGGTGACGCACTCTCGTTAAAAACAATAGGGAATGACCCGCAGCCGATTATTTTTTCCGAGTGGTCACTTGTAAGAGGCAGCATGATTAAACGCCGTGATTTCGCATTCCATGAATTGATGGCCAGGGAAAAGAAAAAGCAGATGACACTCTTTTTTGATCCAGGGGTATTCCAAAAATCCGATCTTGGAGAAGATGTATTTATTCCTGATCCGGTGAAGGAATATCCCCTAACCCATTTTTTGAGGATTATGGATGTTGAACAGCAATAATTATAATCCAGACGTGCTGAACTGCCTGGCCAATTTGAGCAGTGACGAGGTCTTTACCCCGCCCCGATTGGTCAACAAAATGCTTGATCTGCTGCCGCCTGAAATCTGGCGTGACCGGAACGCCACCTTTCTCGATCCGGTCTGCAAAACCGGTGTGTTTCTGCGTGAGATCGCCAAACGGCTCGATGCCGGTTTGGAAAAAGAAATCCCTGATAAACAGGAACGGGTTAACCACATCTTCAGCAAGCAGCTTTTCGGCATTGCCATCACTGAATTGACCGCTCTTTTGTCCCGGAGGTCGGTTTACTGTTCCAAAACGGCCAATGGAAAATACTCGGTCTGCACAACCTTAGACAATCCGCAAGGGAATATCCGTTTTCAGCGAATCGAGCATACGTGGGGAAAAGGTAAGTGCAAGCATTGTGGTGCCAGCCAAACCAAAAACTACGATCGAGGTACGGAGCTGGAAACCCATGCCTATGAGTTTATCCATACCGAAAGACCGGAGGAGATATTCAAGATGAAATTCGATGTAATAGTCGGCAATCCGCCGTATCAGTTAGATGATGGGGGATTTGGAAGAAGCGCATCGCCAATCTACCACAAGTTTGTGCAGCAGGCCAAGAAACTCAGACCGCGGTTTTTGACCATGATCATTCCGTCGCGTTGGTTTGCGGGCGGAAAGGGATTAAACAATTTCCGTGCCGAAATGCTGAACGACGACCATATTCGGAAAATCATGGATTTCGAGGATGCTAAGGAATGCTTCCCCGGTGTAGATATTGCCGGCGGGATCTGTTACTTCCTTTGGGAAAAGGACTCAACCGGACCATGCGAAATCGTCAATATGCATAACGGCACAGAAGTAGTCTCAACTCGTAACCTCAATGAATTTGCGACCTTTGTCAGGCATAGCCAGGCGATTCCTATCGTCAGGAAGGTGCTAGCTAAAAAGGAAAAGCGTATGCATGAGCAAGTATCTTCTTATAAGCCCTTTGGATTAAGAACGTTCGTCAAACCACAAAAAACAGGTGATATTACCTTGAGCTGGCAAAAAGGTGAAGGTCCTTACAATAGCAAAGATATAAAAGTTGGCATAGAAATGATTGATAAGTGGAAGGTAATTTCATCACGTTCCGGACATGATCATGCTGGTAATCCTGGCAAGGATGGCAGGCGTAGAGTGCTTTCAAAAATCGATATTTTGCCTCCCGGAACGATCTGCACAGAAACATATCTTGTTATAGGGGTTTACACAACAGAAACCCAAGCCAGGAACTTGGTGGCATACATGCAAACTCGATTCTTCCGCTTTCTTGTTTCTTTGTTCATGTACTCCCATAGCATCACAAAAGATACATACGCGTTTGTTCCCATCCTTGATATGAATATCCGCTGGACTGACGACATGCTTTACAAGCGATACGGCCTCACAGCAGAGGAAATTACCTTTATCGAATCCAAAATTCGTCCGATGGAGCCAAACAATGAGTAAGGAGTTTTTCCCACAGCGGCCGGAATCGAAGCCGACTATTTACGCCTACGAGGACACGAATCCGCAATATGCTGGGCTGTTTAAGGTGGGTTATACCACGCTGGATGTACAAACGCGCGTGACGCAGCAGTATCCGACAAAGAAGCCGGGCAAGCCGCCCTACCGCATCGTGCTGGAAGAGCCGGCAATGCGCAGTGACGGAACAACGTTCACCGACCATGAGGTGCACCGTTGGTTGCGGCAGCACGGCATCAGCAACCCCGAAGGCGAGTGGTTCGCCTGTCCGGTAAACCAGATAAAGGCTGCTGTCATTGCCGTACGGACAGAGCAATTGAACGAGGAGAACCGCACGCTCGATTTTAAAATGCGTCCCGAACAAGCCGAAGCGGCGGAAAAGACCGCCGCCTATTTCAGGCGCGCCCAAAAGGAAGAGCCCGACAAGACGCCGCATTTTCTCTGGAACGCCAAAATGCGTTTCGGCAAGACTTTCGCCGCTTACCAACTCGCCAAAAAGATGGGCTGGCGCAAGGTGCTGGTTTTGACGTTCAAACCGGCTGTGCAACATGCCTGGGAGTCAGATTTGAAACAGCATGTTGATTTCGCGGGCTGGCAGTTTATTTCACCCGGCGATCTCACCTATGAGGAAGCCGACAAAAGCAGGCCTTTCGTCTGTTTCGGTTCGTTTCAGGATTATCTGGGCAGGAACCGGAGCACCGGCGGGATAAAGACCAAGAACGAATGGGTCCACGCAACAAACTGGGAATGCGTGATCTTGGACGAATACCATTACGGCGCCTGGCGCGAGAATGCCAAAGAACTGTTCGAGGCGGAGGACCAGAAAGAGCTGAAGTTCGCAGAAGGTGAAGGTAGAGAGTATTTCGATGAAGAGATTATGCCGATTACTACGGATGCCTATCTTTATCTGTCTGGTACGCCGTTTAGGGCGATTGCCTCGGGGGAGTTTATTGAGGATCAAATTTATAACTGGACCTACTCCGACGAACAGCGGGCAAAGGAAGAATGGCAAGGCGAGGATAATCCTTATACGTCGCTGTCGCGCATGGTCTTGATGACATATCAACTGCCGGACGCAATCCGCGAGATCGCCCTGCAGGGCGAGTTCGACGAGTTCGATTTGAATGTTTTCTTCTCGGCGGATGGAAATGGAAAAATCGGCAAATTCAAGTACGAAGACGAGGTGCAAAAATGGTTGAACCTGATTCGAGGCGCGTTTCAGGCAACTACTGTTGATAACCTGAAGCTGGGCGCGAAAAAACCGCCGATGCCTTTTTCGGATGTCCGGCTGTTGAATGTGCTTTCGCATACCTTCTGGTTCCTGCCCAGCGTCGCCTCGTGCCATGCAATGCGCAATCTGCTACTGCAAAAACAGAACCAGTTTTATCACGCTTATCAGATCATTGTTGCAGCTGGAAGTAGCGCGGGCATAGGAGCAGCCGCATTGCCGCCCGTACTGGAGGCTATGGATAATCCCCTCAAAACAAAGACGATCACCCTGACTTGCGGAAAACTTACCACCGGAGTTACAGTCAGGCCATGGACGGGTATCTTCATGCTGCGCAATTCTACCAGCCCGGAAACATATTTTCAGGCGGCTTTTCGGGTTCAATCTCCCTGGACGGTGATAAATCCGAACGGCAAAGCGCCAAGCCGTGAACAAATCATCAAAAAAGAATGCTATATCTTTGACTTTGCGCCAGACCGTGCTCTGCGGCAAATCGCCGATTACAGTTGCCGCTTGAATGTTGAGGAATCAAATCCTGAAAAGAAGGTTGAGGAATTTATCAAGTTCCTTCCGGTGCTGGCGTATGACGGCAGTTCCATGAAACAGATTGACGCGGCGGGGGTTCTTGATATTGCGATGAGCGGGACTTCCGCAACCCTGCTGGCGAGGCGCTGGGAAAGCGCCTTGCTTGTGAATGTGGATAACGCAACTTTGCAACGGCTCATGAGCAACCAAGCGGCAATGAAAGCACTGATGGGCATTGAGGGGTTTCGCAATCTGAATCAGGATATTGAAACCATCATCAACAAATCCGAAGCCGTGAGAAAGACACGGAAGGAAAAGAACGAAGAAGAACTCACGCCGAAAGAAAAGAAGCAACTAACGGAAGAAGAAAGAGAATACAAGAGCAAGCGCAAACAAATCCAGGAAAAGCTCATCAAGTTCGCTACTCGCGTACCGCTGTTTATGTACTTGACCGATTTCCGCGAACGGTGTCTCCGTGATGTCATCACGCAATTGGAGCCGGGACTGTTCAAGAAAGTCACCGGATTGAGCGTGAAGGATTTCGAGCTGCTTGTCAGTCTGGGCGTTTTTAACAGTGCATTGATGAATGATGCAGTCTATAAGTTCAAACGTTACGAGGATGCGAGCTTGGTATATGTGGGCATTAACAAACACGTGGGAAAGGACATCGGCCTTTATGACACTGTTATCAGTACCACGGATTATCAGAATATTTTCGAGAACGAAGTGGTATATCAATCACAGTAACAATACAGGAAGAAGGGCGAACCATTGCGTTAACTCTGAGCGGGAAACCAGAGCGGTTGGCGCTTCGGTCTGATGCCATCATTCAACGCGCATCTGCAAACTCATCATTTAAAGGGGTCAAATCTTCTTTTGACTCATGTTATGGTTTGCGATAAAGAAAAGATTAGGGTCACCCAGACAGCGAGAAGCGCTACGGTCTTCCAAACGAGTTCATTGGTATCGCTGGTTACCCTAAGCGCTATATTTTTGAATCATTCAAAACCAAAAAGGAATTGAGTTAAGGTATCTCAATAAAAGGGGGCATCCCCTTTTACATCCCTCAACTAAGCATTGTGCCCTAAACTTCACTCTTGACAAAGCGTACGTTATAAAGTACCATTTTAATGCTTACATTTTAACACAGTAGAGGTCAATTATGCCAACCTTAACAGTTACTGAAGCAAGATCAAAGCTGTATCGACTCATTGACGAAGCAGCGTCTTCTCACGAGCCAATTATCATCACCGGTAAGCGGAGCAGTGCCGTGCTTATTTCAGAAGATGATTGGAGATCCGTACAGGAAACGCTCTATCTGATGAATATTCCTGGTATGCGCGAATCAATCCGTGATGGTTTAGCCACACCAATTGAGGAATGCGATGAGGATATTGAGTGGTGAAGTGGCGAGTTGTTTTCACAAAACTGGCTCAAAAAGACGCTAAAAAGTTATCTGCTGCCGGTCTTCGAAAAAAAGCCGAAACATTGCTGGATATCCTGCGCAAAAATCCTTATCAAACACCTCCACCATTTGAAAAGTTATTAGGCGACTTATCGGGAGCCTATTCCCGTCGTATAAATATACAGCACCGATTAGTTTATCAGATTCTTGATGATGAAAAAGTGGTCAAAGTTATTCGTATGTGGACGCATTTTGAATAACTGAACATAAGAATGGCATGAACTCTCATTGAGTGTTCGCTGGGCTTACTCCCAGAAGGATATGCCTTAGCACGCATCTCTTCGCAAAACAGGTTTGAAATCAGGGGACACCATACCTATTTCTTGACATAGTAATATCGTTGTTTCTGAATCAACTTGGTGAATAGGGGGAAAAGATTATAAGTTAAGGGGTCACCATGAAACTTATTTTTCGAGTATGCACAATCATTTTCATCGTATTGATTATGACCGGCATCACTTATGCAAATAAAGACCGGAAAGGAAGCAGTGACTACCCACTGATATCCAGAATGCCGGGCTTCTGGATTGCTGCCTATCAAGAGAGCGAGTACGATTCGCATACATTTCGCGATAGTGCCAATAATAACATTATCATTGAGGGGCATAAGTATTTCATCGAGTATCGTCTGAAAAAAGGAGGTAAAGAACCGGGTCGTCTGATGATACTCAATAATCATGAAAATGCCTTAAAAAAGATAGATGCTGAAACTTTAAAGCAAACGAAAAAAGACTTCTATTGCAAAGTCACAAAAGAGGACAAAGAGATCTGGATCCAAGTCCGTGCTTTGGACAGTCTCTACCGTTTGACCATTGTAGAACGTGAGCAGATGGAGCAGAAAGTTGCCGTAAATCCGGATGCGTTATTTAAAGATATTGCGACCACCGGGCATGCCGCAGTCTATGGTATCTATTTTGATCATGACAGCGCCAACATCAAACAGGAATCAAAACCCAGTCTTAAAGCCATAGCCGATATGCTCAAAGCCAACAAGTCACTTAAGCTGTATGTGGTGGGGCATACAGACATGACCGGCGGATTTGAATACAATGTGGGGCTCTCATTAAAAAGAGCTCATGCGGTCGTGAAGGCGTTGGTGAACGAATATGGCATTGCCGCCGAACGGCTGGCAGGAAAGGGGGCTGGTCCGCTCTGCCCCGTTGGCTCAAACAAGAATGAAAATGGAAGGAAACTCAACCGCAGGGTCGAGCTGGTGGAGAATTAATGACGAGAAGAAGAAAGGGCAGATGATATTTACTTGTGACCTATGAAATGGAGGCACACCATGACTTTTTATAAAACATTTTTACTGGTTCAGGTTTTTTGTTTTCTTTTTATTAACACTCTCTTCGCCAATCCCTGCCCCAAACCAAAAGTTAAAATAATAGTTGAAATCAATGAGGATTCTTTGCATATGCTGCAAGATGACTATGGCTTCAAAACAGAACAAGGCTGGAAAAATGAATTTGCTTCAAGAGCGGAAGGGCTATTAAAAGAAAATGCAGAAGGTTTCGAGGCCTATAAAGGACCAGATTGCGCTGACTTCAGATTAGTGATTAGAATTTCAACAGTTAAAAGTTTTCATTATTTTGTAACTAGCAAATTGGTTGGTATGGGAAAGGGTTATATCATAGATGAAGTTCAGATTAGAAAAGGAGCAGATCTTGATTCATTGTTATCGGAATCAGTAGGAAGATTTGGAAATATCGAGGCACTGATAAAAGCTCGTGAAGCTGCGCATCCCTGGCCTGCCAGAAATCCCAGTTTTAAGGTTACGGTAGATCCAGAAGAAATTTCGCCACAAGAGGGAAGCGATAGAAGTAAAATTTCTGTAAAGGTATTTCATTGTAATGGCAAACTCGCAAAACTCCATCAGAGGGTTTATTTTTCGACAAAAACCTTAAGAGGCACTGTAAAGCCTGGACAGGGCACTGCAGGTAGAGGCGCAAACGGAATAGTCATAGCAGATTATGAACTGGATCATTCAAAGGGCACGCACCCTGGTAAGGATATAGTAAAGATATGGACTGAAGGATACTGTAGACGAAAATATACAACTGAGGCTGTTATTAAGATTAAGCCGCGTGAAGGCATCTTGGAAATTGAAAAAACTGCCGGTGAACTTGGCATATGCAATTTTGAAAACAGGTGTGTCGTTCAGCTCCCCTTTAAGATGATAGAATCCAAAGATTCAGAAAACTACGAAATTAAGGGTGGAGAATCCAACCGGATCTCGTATAAACTGAAGTGCCAGGGTTGCAATGTTATTACTGGTACATTTTGGGCAAAAATTACAGGAGGTGTGCTCGATATAAAACGCAAACCTAAAAATCCGCTTTCCCTGTCTTTTGAAATTTTTCGCGATAATGAAGTTCATAAAATTACATGCAGGCAGCCACCGTTAGTAATGCCGCGAGGCGAGCAGGCACAGATGGATATGAAGCTTTACAATTGGCCGTTAATCGATGGCTATTCGGAACAAATAGGAGTGTTTAAATACACCATTCATTTAGGTAGAGCTTCCCATTGATACCAGAATGCTTAACTGTAAAAATAAAGGGGTCATATAAAAGGATCTAGTCCCAGTTAAATAGGCTGCCCTCTAGTTGAATAAGTTAAGGCCCCAGTTAAATAGTCTTCGAATTTAACGGGATAAACATTCAACGGGGTGAAAATTTATCCTCAGTTGAACACCCTGAATTGAGGGACGTCCATTTGTAAATAAATAACTTGACATGACGGGACCAGTTTGTTATCTATATCTCTATGCCAAGATTAGCCAGATTAGATGCCCCCGGGGTTATACATCACGTTATTATTCGTGGTATAGAACGTAGGGAGATATTTCGAGATAATAAAGATCGAAACGATATGCTAGATCGCCTCGCTGTTCTGTTGCCTGCCACAAATACATCCTGCTATGCCTGGGCATTTTTATCCAACCATGCCCATTTTCTCTTCCGTTCAGGAAACCAAGGGCTTTCAACCTTAATGCGGCGGGTCTTAACAGGGTATGCGATTAGGTTTAATCGAAGGCACAAGCGTCATGGTCAACTTTTTCAAAATCGTTACAAATCTATCATCTGCCAGGAGGACATCTACCTAAAGGAGTTGGTTCGTTATATCCACCTAAACCCATTAAGGGCAAAGATTGTGTCTGATATGAGGGGGTTAAATAGGTATAAATATAGCGGGCATAGTGTTCTAATGGGAAAAGGGAATTGCGATTGGCAGGAGACAAAATATGTACTTTCCTATTTTGGAAAGAGCATCTTAAAGGCAAGAGAGAATTATTATTCCTATATGAAAGAAGGTATGGATCAAGGAAGACGCCCTGAGTTGGTTGGTGGGGGCCTGATACGGAGCCTTGGGGGCTGGTCTGAAGTTAGGAAGTTGAGATTGAAGGGTCAAGATCGCATGAAAGGTGATGAGCGGATACTGGGTGATGGCGAATTTGTAATGAATATGTTATCCGAAGCAGATGAACAGATGGATCGCCGTTATGAACTAAAGAGTCGTGGATATACTATTGAAAGGCTTGAACAAAGGGTGTTAGATCTTTATAGGATAGAGAAAGAGGATTTATACTCAAAAAGTAGGCAAAAGGTTCGAGCGGAAGCGAGAAGTGTGTTTTGCTATTGGGGGGTAAGGGAGTTGGGACTAGAAGGGACCCGGATGGCGAAACGCTTAAATATGAGCCAACCAGGGGTCGCATATGCAGTTAGAAAGGGGGAGAAAATTGTTAAGGATAACGATTTTCAAATGATTGGATAATTACTGAATTACAAATGGACGTCCCCCATTCCTGTAGTTCTTGTTCGGTGATCAGATCCGGAGTTTTGCCGTAAAAGTCGACCAGCATCCGAACAGAGCGAGTATACCCCTTTTGAGTGGGCTTGCTCATGCCGGCGAGTTGCAGGGCTCTTATGGATTGTTGGTAATAGTCTTTCATCATGATACCTCTCCTTTCTTTTAAAGGTTTATGTGAATTTGGGTTATAAAGGAGAGGTATCACATCAAAAAAGGGAGATAAAGAAGACGAAATAGAAAGGAAAAAAAGACTTAATAATCTGTCGCGCAAGCGGCTTACTTGAACCCGCGCATCAACCTGACTCGCAGGGGCTGTGGGGTTTTTGAATGCTAATATAAAAATTCAGGTTGCGTTGTGTTTTTTAAGCTCTGTAAATTTAAATAACGGACAAGATTCTTTATAATCCAGATAAGGAGGTATAAATATGGAAGGATGGACTGAAGAAGAAATTAGGAACAAGTATCTAATGGCACCATGCGGATTATATTGCGGTGCATGCGGTGTTTACATTGCAACAAGGGACGGCAATGAAAAATTCAGGGCGATCATGGGAAACCTTTTTGGAACAAAACCCGAAGAGACAGAGTGTTTAGGGTGTATGCAGCCTGAGTTATCCAAAAAGCCTTATGTTTATTGCAAGGTATGCACTATAAGGGATTGTGTAAAATCAAAAGGATACTACTCCTGCCATCAATGTGAGGAATGGCCATGCAGTATGATAGAAAATTTCCCCAATCCATTAGGCGTAAGAGTGATGAAAAGAACGATTCCCATATGGCGAGCTAAAGTAGCTGAGAAGGGTGATGAGAAGGGCAGCGTAGAATGGGCCCGGCTAGAATGTGAACGTTATCACTGTCCTTCGTGTGGTAGTCCGCTCTTCAGAGGTGCACAAAGTTGCAGAGCCTGCAAAAAACCTGTAGCCGATGAACTTGATGGCTCACTTTGAAGTACAATACAAGAAGAACAGCTAACAAAAAGATTGAGCGGATGGCTGGGGAACGCCTTTTCTTTCTTCTTCTTGTTCTCGGCCCGCCACTGCTCATCTTTGCCGATAGGCCGAATCCAAAACGATCTATTCGCCAATAGCGTGATTAGATAGAGTAGGCCGACCATGTCGATCAAACTACTGTAGAGAAAGGATTAAGGAATGAACAATGTGCCTCCAGCAAATGTGACATCCACTTTGGATGCCATTGGCATGACGCCCGTGGTTCAGTTGTGCAAGGTAGTGCCAAAAGGAAGCGCTGATGTCTTTGTCAAGTTGGAGTACTTCAATCCGACGGGATCGTACAAGGATCGGATGGCTTTGGCCATGATAGAGGAGGCAGAGGCGCGAGGAGATCTCCGACCCGACATGACCGTGGTGGAATATACAGGCGGTAGCACCGGGTCCTCACTCGCTTTTGTCTGCGCAGTTAAAGGGTATCAGTTCAAAGTTGTCTCCTCAGATGCCTTTGCTAAGGAGAAGCTGGATACCATGAAGGTATTCGGGGCAGACCTGCATCTTGTTCCTAGCGAGGAGGGAAAGGTAACGCCGGATTTAGTGCCAAGGATGATCGAAAAAGCCAAGTCATTTGCGGAACAGAAAAGCACTTACTTCACCAATCAATTGCATAATGCCGATTCCATCGTCGGGTACAGAAACATAGGCAAGGAACTATTGCGGCAAATCGATCGTAAGATCGTTGCCTTTTGTGGGTCTGTTGGGACAGCGGGTATGCTAATGGGAGTTTCACAAGAGCTACGGCGCGCCAATCCTGACGTGATAATAATAGCTCTGGAGCCAGCCACTTCAGCAGTCATCTCGGGTGGCGATCCAGGATCTCATCACGTTGAAGGGATAGGCATAGGATTTGTCCCTCCTCTGCTTGATAAAGGACTGTATGATACTAGTCGCGGCATAGATGAGGCGGAGGCGCGTGAGATGGCCAGGCGCCTTGCCAATCAGGAAGGCGTATTCGCCGGAACCTCAACAGGCTTGAACGTTGTTGGTGCCCTTCAGGTAGCAAAGGAGCTCGGAGAGGGGAAGGTAGTGGTCACAGTAGCAGTTGATACAGGTTTGAAGTACTTGACCGGGGATTTGTATGCAGTGTGATCGACATTCATCAAGCGTGCGAACTAGACTGTAAAGGGGTCCCAGTTAAATAGGCTGCCCCCCAGTTGAATAAGTTAAGGCATTCAACGGGGTGAAAATTTAACCCCAGTTGAACACCCGTAGGGTCCACGGTTCAACAGGGCACCGCGCTGCGGTATCTTCGGCCCCGAGGGACGGGATCTACGCCCCAGTTAAACAGAAGAAACAGATAGGTTTCACGGGGTAAACTTCGCTTCGACGTGCGGGATAAATCTTTTTTTTGACAAAACTTCTTTAATGTGAATTTCAGTGAATAGGGTTAGGTTTAAGTAATTAAGTATTTAAGATGAAAAGCACAACCCATCAATTCCCCTAAAAAGGGATACCCCCTTTTCGACCCTGCACTAAACTTCACAGCCCTAAACTTCCCTCTTGACAAAGCGTACGTTATTTGATGATGAAAAAGTAGTCAAAGTTATCCACATGTGGACG
>Ga0233414_10000647_pt1 | contig 14160 bp, 21 predicted proteins | sample Na_anoxic_10_MG_FD_189020 | JGI IMG/M metagenome (GOLD analysis project Ga0233414, IMG submission 189020) | Seawater microbial communities from Saanich Inlet, British Columbia, Canada - Na_anoxic_10_MG | ecosystem: Environmental > Aquatic > Marine > Inlet | place: Canada: British Columbia...
TTTGTTTTCAAGTAGTTCTGTGTACGATCTATCAAAAATACTATCATTGTTAGCAGTATAATTTATTTCTCGGTTATTGCCTGTGTACAATATATATGGCTTCCCAGATTCTTCTATCAAGAACAGGCCACCAGCACTATTGTTATTCATGTATTCATCAAAATAATCAGAGAATCTTACACAAACAGAAGTCCCTTCTAAATCTTTATGAACTGGTGCTGTTCTATTATTGATATCATCTAAATGCTTTTCAAGTTTTCCATTCGTACCCCAACTAACAATTTGATAGACTTTGTAAATGCCTTCCTGATCTACCAATTTCTTAGTGTCAGTCTCTGTTTCTCCTTGATGTCTCTTAACTTCTTCATGAACATTTTTATTATTAAATACTATGTCTTGAGCTAAGGCATTAATCTGCTCTTCATTAAAACCAGGTAACTCTCTCATAAGAGTCTGTTTGACTTCATTCATCTTGATTGCTTGCCTTTGTTCAGCAGGAAGAGTTGCTTGATAATTATTTCTTATATCACTAAAGATCCTATCACCAATATGACCTGTATCTACTTCTGTTAAATTCATTACGTTTTTAGCAAGATATGTGTTAATAAAAGAATTAGCGTCTCCTTCATTTGTAAAAAGTTGTTCAGCGTTAATTAAGCCTTGTCTGAAGTTCTGGTAGAACTGTTCTTCTTTATTAGGGATCTGCTGTCTTACTTTATTTTGTAAGTACTTATCCCAAGTTTGTGTTATATCTGCTGTCTTATACCAGTTCATGTTACAATATTCATAGTTGTACCAAACATATTAACTTGGTTTACAGAGAATCCCATAGAAGATAATATGCTGTTATATTTAGTATTTTTATCTGCATTCATAGAAGCAGCAAGAAGCGGACCATACTGATTTATCCACTGTCTAATCTGATTTTGCATCTTATCAACAACTAACGTATAGTCTTCTTGCGGTAACTTTATCTCTCGTTTTTCAAACTGAGCTTCAGGAGTGCTTATGTCAAGATCTTCTCTTTTTATCCCAATCTGATATCTAGGCATATTTTCGCCAAAAAAAGGAAGAGAAGAAATGAACAAATCATAACCTCCTATATTGACTTCTTGCTCTATCTTTCCACCAGGTGCCTCCAAAGACCTTCTTTCCATGTCTGTTAAAGCACTAACTTTTACTTGCCTGTACCAGTTTTTATTAGAAGCATTTACTACTGGCAAGCTTTTAACTAAACCAATAATTTCTGGATTTTTTGTTTTTATAGCCGTATTTAATGTCTCTCCATATGGTTCAGGTTTAGCACCAGCTTGAATTGCAAGTTTAACTATTTCTGGATTTTTTGTTTCCATTGCCCAATGTAATGTATATTCATCAGGTTTAGCACCAGCTTGAATTGCAAGTTGTGCTATTTCTAGACTTCCTGTTCCTACCGCAGAACTTAATGTGAATTCATTAGGTTTAGCACCTAAATCAATTGCTAACTGTACCATTTTTATATCTACTGTTCCTACCGCAGAACTTAATGTATGTTTATCAGGCTTAGCACCTAAATCAAGTGCTAACTGTACCATTTTTATATCTACTGTTTGTACAGCATGACTTAATGTATGTTTATCAGGCTTAGCACCTAAATCAAGTGCTAATTGTACCATTTCTATATTTCCTGTTTGTATTACCTCATTTAACATATTCGCTACTTCCCCATCCAATATTTTAAACAAATCTTTGTTTTTTATAAAATCTTCAATTGGTGTTTCTTCAAATATCTCTACGTCATTTTCAGTCCATTTTATCTCTCCATCTCCAGAAATCATTATATATGGTTTACCAGATTCTTCTATTAAAGATAAACCGTCATGCTCTTCCATATATTCGTCAAAATAACTAGCAAATCTGACACAAACAGAAGTACTCTCTAAATCTTTATGTACTTCTGTTGGGAGATGAGGAGGATCTATGTGTTTCTCCAATTTACCGTTTGTTCCCCAATTAGTAATCTGATACAAACTGTAAATACCTTCTCGATTTATCAACTTTTTAGTATCTGTTACTTCATCCCCTTTTAACTTTTTAATCTCTTCATAAGTATTTTTATTATTAAACACTATATCTTGAACTAATGCGTTAATCTGTTCTTCATTAAAACCAGGAAGCTCTCTCAATAAAATCTGTTTTACCTCGTTCATTTGAATCGCTTGTCTCTGCTCAGCAGGAAGAGTAGACTGAAAATTAGCTTTTATGTCGCTAAAGATTCTATCACCAATATGACCTGTATCAACTTCCGTTAAATTCATTACGTTTTTAGCAAGATATGTGTTTATGAAAGAGTTAGCATCTCTTTCATTTGTAAAAAGTTGTTCTGCGTTTATTAAACCTTGTCTAAAGTTTAGATAGAACTGTTCTTCTTTATTAGGGATTTGAGTTCTTACTTTATTTTGTAAGTACTTATCCCAAGTTTGTGCTATATCTGCTGTCTTATACCAATTCATATTATCTCATTAATTATTTTATCTATTTCAGCATAAAGTGTGGTCTCAAGAAATTCTTTTTCTTCTCCCATTGCTTTATAAGGAGCTAAGTGTATCCCGTCAATAATTGCCAATTGTCCATTGGGTTGCAAATATGCGTTGCCCGCCCCGCCTCTTATTTCATCTATATAATAAGGAGGTTTAGGCTCTGGTGGTCCTACTAATCTGTTTCTACGATTTCGAGGATTTGGACCCATATCATAAACTTTCTTATTTAATATTTTGTTATATTCTCTAGGTTTTACTGGCGTAGATCTGTCTATATAATCTTGATGAGTAATTCCATTACGATCAACTGTCATATTTAAAGGATAAAGTCCAAGAATTTTGATACACGCATTTATCTGTGCGGCATCTTCAATTTTATTAATGAGTGCGTCCATATCTGTGTGAATGACTGTTTGTTTCCCCGCATTAGAAGAATGCTCTATTGTTCCTCCTCCTGATGGAAATTTTTGAACTCTTCCAGTAGGAACGTGTTTGAAAACTATTGATTGTGCTCCCTGCCCGAGAAATTTCCATTCATTAGGGTCAAGTGTGTCTATGGCGTCATAAGTTCCTCTAGATATAGGAGGTTCAGCAATATCATTATATCCTTCGTGCGTAATACCTTTTTCTGTAAGCTTCTGAAAGATATAACCATCAACACCTGGTCCTGTTTGGTGTTTACCTAAAATTTCTTCTTGTGCTTTTTTATACCAGTTTTTATTAGAAGCGTTTACTACTGGTAGACTTTTAACCAAATCAATAATTGCAGGATAACCCATTGCTTCTGCGTAGTTCAACGTTTGTCTATCAGGTCTAGCACCTAAATTTATCATATAACGAATCGTATCTATATTTCCTGTGTTTATCGCGTTACTGAGCGAGAACGGTCCTGGACTAAATTTTAAATCGTTTATAATATAATCGAGAATATGACTATTGTCCACTGATACCGCTGTGTGAATCGCATATTCAATTGCTTCATCATCGTTTTTGGCTCCAGCTTCCATTATTAATTTAAACATTTCTATATCATGTGATTGTATCGAATAATCTAACAATTCAAAAGGTTCATCATTATCATTATGATAATTATATCTAGCACCAGCTTTAAGTGCCATTTCTATTGTGTCTAAATTTCTACTTTTTACTGCTTTGGTAAATGTGTCTTCATCAGGTTTAACTCCTAAATCTATTATATGTTGGATTATTTCTTTATTGTCTGTTTTCACCGCATAGGTAAGCGGATTCGGTTTTAATCCCGCTTCGTATATATATATTATGACTTGGTTGTTCTCCACTGTATTTTTTAGCATTGCTCCATGAATTGCTGCTTCTACTGCTGGATTGGAACCATATGTATCTATTTCGTTTTTGGCTCCAGCTTCCATTATTAATTTTATAGTATCGACATCACCTAGCATAGCAAACTCTTCTATAATATCTTCTATTTCAGCAAATATTAGATCATTTTCTTCTGCAAATTCAGGTTGATATTTCATACCTAACGTAGCTACAATCTTGATTAGATCTGCGTCTCTTGATCGCATTGCAGTATTAAAGAGATTAACATTTTTACTTAAAATATTTAACAAATCAACGTTTCCTAACATTTTTTCTGTTATGTCTTCATCAAGTATGTCTTCATCATTTTCTGTATATTTTATCTCTCCATCTCCAGAAATCATTATATATGGTTTACCAGATTCTTCTATTAAAGATAAACCATCATGATCTACCATATAAGTTTCAAAATAATTTTTAAATCTTACACAAACAGAAGTACTCTCTAAATCTTTATGAACTTCTTGATAGACAGGGATTGTCTCTCCATCTTGGTTCATAAACGCTTCTTCACCATTGTCATCGATAAAGATCTCTCTACCATTTGCATCCAAATGTCTTTCTCTTTTCCCGTTTGTTCCCCAATTAGTAATCCGATATAAACTATAGAAACCTTCTTGATCCACTAAACTCTTAGTATCTGTTACTTCATCTCCTTTTATTTTTTTAATCTCTTCATAAGTATTTTTATTATTAAACACTATATCTTGAACTAATGCGTTAATCTGTTCTTCATTAAAACCAGGAAGCTCTCTAAACAAAATCTGTTTCACTTCATTCATTTTAATTTCTTGTCTTTGTTCAGCAGGAAGAGTAGCTTGATAATTCCCTCTTATATCACTAAAGATTCTGTCACCAATATGACCTGTATCTACGTCAGCTAAACTCATTACGTTCTTAGCAAGATATGTGTTTATAAAAGAATTAGCATCTCTTTCATCATCAAAGAGTTGTTCTGCGTTTATTAAACCTTGTCTAAAGTTTAAGTAGAATTGTTCTTCTTTATTAGGAATCTGCTGTCTTACTTTGTTTTGTAAGTACTTATCCCAAGTTTGTGTTATATTTGCTGTTTTATACCAATTCATTTCGGTTTCACACCTGGCGGATAAATAAGATTTTCTTGTTTAGGTTCTGCTTCTGGAGCTTTAATATCTTGTTGTCCTTCAGTTTTAAAATTTTCAGGAGTATATATGTATATAGTTCTATTGGTTTCGTGTTCGATAGCCGACCAAATTTCAATCATACGACCTTGTACGTTAATCTTAGCTTTCTCTGTTATTGTAACAGGGTAAGTAATATTGCCTATAGGATATGTTCCTTTCGCTCCTTCAAACAATTGTGCTATATTTGCTGTTTTATACCAATTCATTTTTTAATTCTCTTGCAATTCATTTTATTTCTCTACAAACATATCTATATCGTCCTCTACAAACATATCTGTATTGTTCTTTATATTTTCTCTCTCTACAGTAGCTGTCCCTTTTTCAAACGAATTTTGTTTTAAAGAACTCGTAAAATCATCCCATTCCATATGCGGATATATATATCCTACAAAAAAACCGCCTATAAATATATCTTCCCTATCACTACCTTTGCCAAGTTGATAGTCAGACGAAGAAAAAACAGCAATAGTACTTTTTTCTTTACTACTACCAAATCCGAAATAACCACTTACTTCTTTTTTTGCATCATTAAATGAATTAGAGTCCCAAAAAGCAAAGCTAGATAATCCCGCTTCAGGTCTAACACACCATATGTCATTTTTTTTATCGTGTTTAGCGGTCTGTCTTTCTTTGGGAATGTCAAAATGCTCATAATATCTTTTTACCCCATCGTAATCTCTTGCCCATGAATGTACATTGCAAGACCATCCTCTTTCTAAATCTCCAATAGGATCTGAAGTGTATCTCAAGAAATACATTTCATTATTTTGTGCTGTCTTATACCAATTCATGCTTATGCCAATTATTGCGATTATGAGAGCCGTTGCTTAAAAAGGGGGGCTTCACCGCGACTTTTTTTTCCAACTTTTTCAAAGCCAACTTTTTTATTTCCAGACCCTATCATATACTATACCAACTATTTTTGTTTATTTCCTTCCCCAAAGTGATAACATTTATGGTATAATACTTCGCATGAGAACTAAAAACAACATTAGGATACAGTTTGTTATCGAAGTAAGAGATACTTACTCCAACTGCGATCCTTTATCGATTTGGTGGACGTTTATGACATTAGAAGATGGTCCAAATCCTTCTGTTCCAGCATCACTATTAGCACTAAATTTTGCAAAAAAAAGAGCTAAAAATGTTTTAGGTACAATTTGCGATGAAGACGATCCAAATGATAACAGAATATGCATAAAAAGCGAATGGCAAATCGTTAAAAAAACAATTACAGAAGAAGTTATAGATATGGATCAAACAGAATGACAAAAGATAAAGTACAAGGAATGTTCTTAGGGGCTTACTTAGGTGACTGTCTCGGAAAAGTCTGCGAAAGTTGGACTCCTGAAAAAATCAAAGAAACATACGGAAGAATTACTACTCTCCTAGAACCAACAGAACATTCATGGTTTGAGGGAGAAGAAATAGGAAAAGCTACCGACGATTGGCAGCTTACTAAAGCCACAGCAGAAGCTCTTATAGACTCAGGTGGCTTCAGTATGACCAAACAAGCAAAATATCATGTCAAAGCTATGAAAGAATCAACTTCAGGCTGGGGAAGATCAACAAAAGAATCCGTTATGAGACTAGATGCTGGAATCTCCTGGAAAAAATCAGGGCAAAAAATGGGTTGCGGAAATGGGATAGTAATGAAACTTGGACCAATAGCCGCTATTAGTTCTACAAATCGATATAATCTAGCCAAATGCGAAAAGTTTATTATAGACTTCGCACAGATGACCCATAAAACGTCGCTGGTGACCTCCAGTTCGTTTGTACACATGTTAGCAGTCAGAAACTGCCTTTTATCAAATGAACTCAACACAGAGCATTTTATAAAGAATATCTACCATAATGCATTATCAGCAGAACAAACATATAAAAGATATAGAGGCGATACCATAACTGATAAACTCTCAGACCGATTAGTAGAACTTTCCAATCATAAAGAATATGATACAGATCGAATCATTAAAGACTTTGGTGCTGGAAGTTGTTACGTTTACAATTCACTACCATTCACTTATATGTTCTTCATAAAGAATCCGCATAGTATAGAATCGCTGTTTGATGTCGTGAATGCAGGAGGAGACACTGACACGAACGGAAGTATTTTGGCTTCTATGCTCGGCGCGTTAAATGGAGTCGAAGTATTTCCTCAAGCACTGATAGAATCTATACCCAAAGAATATTACGAAGAAGTAATGGACCTAGCTAATAGATTCGCAGACAAATTCAAGTTTGAATAGGAGTTAATTATGAAACTAAGACTTAAAGCGTATAACGTAGCCCAAGATTACTATTATATCCAAAAACGAGTTCTATTAATATGGTGGACTTGCCCCTCGTTTGGAGTTGGAGGCAAAGAAAAAATGACTAAACTGATGAATGAAGCAATGTCGCAATTTAACTAAAAAAACGCAAAAAAGAAATGTCGTTCGCTTTTCAGTTAGCCAATTTGTATAACTTAAACATGTTATTGTCATACCAACGCTTCAACAAAGTAGCAACACCACCAGGATAACCGTTAGGACAAGAACTATTTCCACGTATATTCAACCAAGTCTCATGAACCATTCGATTCTTTGATCTCAAAGGTTTCCGCAATGTTCTGATATAAGAGGCTTTAGCCCACCAGAAGTTCCCAGAATAATGCCCATTCTTTATCATGATACCACATGTATTGTTACCGTCATCCAACTTCCCTACACACTCTCGCCAACTCTTTTCTAATATAGCCTCTGCCATGCCTCGTCGCCAAATGTCACTCTTCAAATTCTGCTTGTAAGATGCTCCCTTCGTATGACAATAATACACATACATCTCATTATCAGTCGCCATACATGTTTCCCACAACCTATTCAATGTTGGATACTCATACTGATGCAGATCGAAGCCAGCAGAAAACCTTTTTATCCTTTTGCGTTTTTTGTTTAAAGACTTGTATTCCGGTCTTGCCATTTTATGCTCAGGTCCAACCAACACCTGAGAAAGAGAACTAGTTGCCTTCAATAAACCATTCTTGTTTATGTGATACATTAACTCATCAACTATATCTTCCCAATGATTCATCGTAGCTACATGCATAAATCCTAATATCTTGGGCTTGCCTGTAGGACCAAATTTAGACTTGTAGGCTATTTTCATATTATCTGAACCATCGTCTCGCCCTGACGAGAGTCCTGAGATACGTATATACTCGCTCCAGGAAACTCACTCATTAACCTGTCAACTAACCTGTTAGGAACATCGTTGGCAGTCAACTCTCTATTAATAAATGGCATCTGAACACTTACCTTATTAGTAAATGGATCATATCGCCCCTTATAGACTCTCGGTGAAACTCCCCAATAATCAGTATGACCTCCAGCAGTAGGATCAACCTCTTGCATCTTAAAACTCCCACCTGACATGTCTGAAATCCACAAAACAACCTTCTCCTGCTCTTGCGGAGCATTCCATGGCTCGTAATGACCTATCTGATCATATCGTCTTAAAACGTCTTGTGATTGCTTATACCAATTCATCCAGTACTCTCTATGAACCTAACTACAGCTTCAGGAACCTTCTCTATAGTTTTATATGAATCTGATCTAGCTCTATGAGTATAACAGAAATAACCATCACTATCCTTAGCAAAACTGCATTCCAAGTCATTGCCAAACTTAGATTTGACTTGCTCCCGCTCTTTGGTAGTGAGAGGCTCTTTATCCTTAGTCTTACGACTAGCTAACTTATACCAGTTCACTTGTTAACTCCCAATACATAAACTTTTTCCTTTTTTTGCGTTTTTTAGTTAAGCTACTGCTTTTGGAGGACTTCCATACTCAAATGCATATATTGATGCACCTGGGAAACTACTTCCAAGTTGTCTTATTAATCTGTTAGGAATCTCATCAGAACTAACTATTCTAGTAATTTGATTGGGATCAACTGGCATATTGACACTTACTACGTTTTTAATAGGATCATATCGTCCTTGATACATTATAGCACTTTCTTCAAATTCATCCTCATGAACTGCACTAGAAAATAAATCAAATTCTTTTACTTTGAATTGACTACCTGTTATATCTGACTGCCAAAGAGCAATTTTCCTTTTCTTCTTGTCAGTAGGTTGATCGTCTTCCCAGCCTTTGTTATAATGACCTATGTCAAAATAATCCTCTATCTCAGCTTCTTGAACAGCTTGTGCTTTTTTATACCAATTCACTTGTTAATTCTCTTCCAATTCATTTATGTTATCCTGACCGTTTGACCGCCATTTCCGAATCCATATATGCTTGCTCCAGGAAATTCACTTATAAGTCTATCCATTAACCTATTAGGCAGTTCATTTGGATCTATTGTTTCACCTTTTATGCGAGGATCTAAAGGTAGAGCCATACTTACCATCTTTTGTCCTTCATCATATCTACCCCAAATGTTTTGATTTCTGGTTTGCTGACCATATCCAAATGCCTGTGCATGATTTCTATTATTCTCATCTACCTCTTGCATGCGGAAGTTATCACCAGATGTATCAGACATCCACAGAACTATCCTGTTATCATTATAATGACCTACGTCAAAATAACTTTCAGGTCGCTCCTGTTGCGATTTCTTATACCAATTCATTTATGGATTATTCTCCAATTCATCGTACTTATTAATACGGATTTTATTGTTCTTTACCTTTTTAGTTTTGCGAATTATTCTTAAATTTCTGGATTTTTTGCCGGGAATATTTCAAGGGGAGGTAAGCGGTTATTCAAAGATTTCGAGAAAAACGTTCGTATAACTCTGTCTGGGAGGTAACTCTATATCTATATAAAAACACACCAGATAAGCATGGGGAAGGGTTAGGGTAGTGCTAGACGCCTTTTTATTTATACAAAAAGAAGCCCGCCGGTTATCATCCTTTCGGAGCCGGTGGGTCTTCTTGATACGTCCATATTATATAATCAAGTATCTCAATAAGTGGGTGGCAATCTAGCTAAGTCATCCTCTGTCCTTTCCTTATCATTCTCTTAACCATTCTCTCAACTCTATTGTAATTGCTTAGACTTTCGGGTGAATCTGTCGGGGGAGGAACTCGCATCCCCAACCCTCTGGTATGTCATGACTATCGCCATCGCTTTGCCCCTCGGCATTGAGCGATCCAAGTATGATCATATCGCCTACGATCATGTCGCCAGGGGCAAGCCCTACATTGAGATGGCAACAGGTCATCGTTGCCAAGGCGTTAACCTCTTTGCCTTTGAGCTTGCCTTCCTCGTCAATGTAGGCATGTACTTCTTTTGTCATTGGTATAAATTCGATCATACCTCCAACAGCAGACTGCATACTGTCAAGCCCTTTGTCAATTTCGATTTCCTCAACATCGCCATTTGTTCTGATCTGTAGTACTTTCATTGTTTTCTGCCTTTCAACTCTATTGCGAACAGTTAGTTAATCGGGAAAGCTCTTGCCGAGCGGTGAAAGCTTCTTCGAAGCGGGTGATCAGCCCAAGACTTTGTCGATCTCGTACCTCGTTTCTTTTGAAATTTCGCTTGCAGCCGTTGCGATTTCGTCTTTGGCTGTGACAATTAACGTCTGCATTGTCATGATTCGTTTGGAACGGGTTCTGATTAGTCGGCGGTTCGTTTTGGTCATTGTGTTACCCTTTCAAGTATATTGTAATTGTATTTTTAATCGGGGAAACTATACTTTGTCTTGATGTTCGCATACCAATCGGCAGGCATCGGCAAGAGCATCGTCAGCTTCGTTGGGGATGTTTGTCCCATAGTCATGCTCAATGAAGTCTCTTACCGCTTCGTATAGTTCTTGTGGGTCCATAGTATATTACCTTTCATCTCTATTACAAACGGTTAGTTAATCGGGAACTTGTTAACTTTGTACCATAATTTTGCTAGTTCCCGGACTCTTGTACATCCTTTACGATCTTTTGTTGACTGGTGTTGACTGACGAAGTGAAATACATTTTTATCTTGTTTCGCATGTTGTCTCAAGATTGTTGTCATTGTTTTCCCTTTCAACTGTATTACAAACAGTTAGTTAATCGGGAAAGTTTTACCCTTTGAGATTTTTGAGGGATGTATATTGTTTTAGCCAACGTCTTAACGGATGATATGCTCTGTTTGAGAGATGTACCAGGTATTGTTCTTCGCTAATTAGTTTTATCATATATCCGCTTTTTTTCTGTTCGACAGTTTTGACTTCTGGGCATTTCCGTATTTGTTTGAGTAATTTATTTCCTACTGCCATTTTGCTCATTGTATTACCCTTTCAACTGTATTGTATTTGTATTTGTATTCTTTTTCGGGATTTATACAGTTGCCATTGTATCGTAGAATTGGATAGACTTGTTGCATACTCCGCATCGGAACCAATTAGCTTTCAATACGTTTTTTCCTTTGCGATGTTTGAAGTATACTTTTCCGCATTGGCATTCGGCTTTGTATCGTCCTTTTGGCATTTCAGCGGTTTTTGCGGTTCTTTCTCCGTTACAACCTATTTTAATAGCTTGTTGTCTCCAGACCCTATCATGTCCATGATTTGCTCCGACGAGGAAATGGGCGATTTCATGTAGCATTGTATCGCGGATTTCGTTTTCGTCGTTTAGAGCGATAAGGTATTTAGAAAGTCTAATTTCTTTGCAAGTAGCGTTTGCGAATCGTTCTCTTTTGCTTTTACGTATTCCGAAGATTTGGGCATTTAGATCGGCAGCATGTCTTGGTAGACTTGGACCGGCTTTCCATACGCATACGCCTAGAGTTCTTTTTCCTCCGCTGATAACGAGTGGAATATTTTTCATTCCATGTTGGTTCATTAGTTGCCGTCCGAGTTGTTTTGCATCGTTTAAATTCATTGTTTTCTGCCTTTCAACTATATTGCAAATGATTTGTTAATCGGGAAAAAATGGAGCGGGGAACCGTTGTTCGGCTGGTTCCCCGCTGGGCGTAATCCCTCGCCCGATTATGCTTCGCTGGGGATTGCTTTCGTTGTCTCGAATTCGATAATTGCTTCTCTTACGCCTTCGGCATAATGGAAGATCGCATTATCTGAGTTATACTTTTTTTGTACTTCGTCGGCGTTTTTGAGTAGTTCTTTTGCTCTTACGATTCTTGCGTCATCATCTTTGCATTCTTCAAGAGCCTTGATTACTGCGTTCCAACCGTTATCAGTCGCTGATATTTTCGATGTTGCTGTCATTGTATTACCCTTTCAAGTATATTATGATTGTATTCTTTTTCGGGAAATTACAAATGGGTATCGAGTCCAGTTACTTCTGTAAAGATAGATTGTAATTGATCATTGTATACATTGTCAATCTCTTTGATTACCCAAGTTGCCCAAACGTATCGTTTTTTTGTGAATTTGGAAAATTCCATCTTGTAAGTATCGTCTGGCATTAGTCTTATTTTGACAAAGTTGATACCATCTTTCGCAAAATTGTTTGGAAGTTTGAATTGTAGGGCATTTCCATCGGCGAAGTGATCTTTGGCTCCGGTCATTGCGTTAAATCGACTACCGCCAAGCTGTTGTAATATTATCGTTGCTACGTTCATTGTATTACCCTTTCAACTCTATTGTAGTTGTAGAAATGATCGGGAATTCTATGCTGAAGGATTTGCGGCGCGATACATTTGTAATGCTCCGGTGAGCATATACTCGCCTTTCTTGAATCTCATGCAGAGAGACTGTGCTTGGGCGAATCGTTCTTCGGCGCTCTTCGAATCGTCAGAGAAGATTGCTGTGGCCCGGTACATATGGCTTCTTTCATTGTTTGTCAATTTCATTGTATTACCCTTTCAACTGTATTGTAGTTGTAGAAATGATCGGGTGATTTTAATATTCGCCTTTGGTTTTCCATGCTCTTCTTTTTGTTTTTGAGCATTTTCGTTTTTTGCTCGTATCGGCTACTCTCGGGCGGAATCTTGCTTCTGACAGTACTGCTGCCAGTAAGTCTCTTGGTATGTTATTGTTTTTGATTTTCTTAGCCATGTTATACCCTTTCAAGTATATTGTGACTTTATCCTTTTTCGGGAATTATAAGTAGCTAAGAAAAAAGCCATATTTCTATGGCTTCAATCTTTCGGCAAGCAAAACAATGATTCGATTTAGCGGATTATTTGATATCGTTGTCCGTTGATTGTTGCGGCGGTTACATCATGTATTCCCCATACTTGGAAAATAATGACATCATCTTCGGCAAGCCCTTGGTTTGCGTATTTGCTTTTTTCGCAAAGGAAAGGCTTTACAGCATCGGTATCAATCGGCGTACCATTGGCGGTACGATACTTTACATCCGATGATCTTTCAAGTTTGAAAGCGAAGTAGTTGGGCTTTTTGTCTACGTCTTTTTTGTTGTAACGGAAAGGCGTTAGCGTACCGTCTTTTCGGATAATCGGCATATGCCAACTTTTGCCTTGTTTGAATACATCGGCATTTAAGCCTTTTTTGGCAAGTTTGCGTAGTACGGCTTTATCGTAATGGAAATTGACCATACCGTTTGCGACTTGGCTTTTGAAACAATCGCCCCAATACGGATTTTTTACGGATTTGTCTTTACGATCTTTTTGTACCATTTTGCTGCTTTTCGACATTGTGGTACAATGGGTAAAGGTTATCGGCGTAGCGCCGCGTAGATCGCCAAGGACTTCCATAAGTTGTTCTGTCGTAACGATCTTGACAGGCTTGACGGTTTTTACTTCTACTGTCGGCTCGGTTTTTGTTGCTACTGCTACGTTCATTGTTTGGCTCCTTACATTGTTTGTTTGCTTGCTTCAACTCTATTGTAACAGTAAAAAAGATCGGGATTTTATTTAATACGTTTCCATTTGTACGCTGTTTGAGTTACAGACAAGGCGATTTGATACTCGTCTATCTGTACTTTGATTGCGAATGGTCTTTTCGTCATGTCGATATAGCCAAAGCCTAACGCTTCAACTCTTTCTTTCGCTGATTTTTGATAATCTGCAAAATCTTCGTATTCTTTTTCGTCTTGCCAGCGTTCATACAGATAGAATATTCTGTCTTGCAAGGCATTGAAAATACTAGTAGCTTTTGCTAATGCTTCAGCAGTCATTGGTAAATGTTTCTTCATCTTGCGTTACCCTTTCGAGTATATTGTATTTGTTTTATTATTCGGG
>Ga0233414_10000649_pt1 | contig 14133 bp, 8 predicted proteins | sample Na_anoxic_10_MG_FD_189020 | JGI IMG/M metagenome (GOLD analysis project Ga0233414, IMG submission 189020) | Seawater microbial communities from Saanich Inlet, British Columbia, Canada - Na_anoxic_10_MG | ecosystem: Environmental > Aquatic > Marine > Inlet | place: Canada: British Columbia...
CGTTGGGCTCAGCAGTACCATTGGTAGCTAGCATGTTATTCCTTACTTTGCCGTCTAATAAAAACTCTGATTCAGCCCCTTTTTGTACTGTTGCAACACCTGTTTCTTTTCTTGGCTTGAAAAGAGTTGTTATAGTTGCTAAATCTGTGCCACTAAAAAGTAAAGGGTCTTGACCCTCTCCTCTGGTTATTTTTAGGCTACCATTTTCGTAATCGTAAGAGTACCCGTCTTTGTTTAGGAAAGCTTTTATAAGCTCCTTAGCGTTTGTTCCGTCATCTAACTCCCCGTCTTTTTCCATACCCTTGGTCCCAATAGATGGATAGGAATTGTTTATTTCTATATCTGATTCAGCTTGGGCGGCCCATGTTTCCGCATTGGTAACCAAAGCCCCTGTATTAAGCATCCACTCGTTTAATTCTGCTCTTTTTGCAGCGTTTTTTTCTATAGCCTCTCGGTTAGCGGCAGTTCTATTTCCTAAAAAAGCTTTTTCTAGTCTGTAACCCTCGTCTATGACCTCGGACATATTAACTCCAAACTGATCTTTTATTCCGGTTAGTTGTTCTTTGGTTAGCTTTGCGGCTCTTTGCTTATCGGCATTGTAATTTTTAGAAAGCTGAACCATACCTGTATTGTATATCTCGTCTTCCTTCTTTCTCTTTTCTGCTTCTTTTTTAGCCTTTTCCGCCGCTAATTGGTTTTGCTTTTCCATGCCGACTATCCCTGTCGCTATGTTCTGTGCGCCTTTAGCTATTGCTTGGCCTAATACGGCCCCCGATTGATCGTTTACTATTGCTGGATTTGTATAACTCATTTTTTATATTTTAACTTCCAAATGGTGTTATGTTATTATATTCGTCACCTGTGTAGCCTCCGAACGTGTTTGTTGTCGTGGGGTTGTAACCTGGGGGTTGGTTATAGTTGTTAATGCTATTTGCTCCTCCAGCGCCTCCAGCGCCTCCTCCTGCTAAAGATCCTCCTTGAGCAAAAGCTCCGGAGCTCATTAACCCGCCAATTGTAGACGTTATGCCTCCAATCATTCCAGCAGTGGATTGTGCACCTGCCATGTTAGCGTTAGCCATATCCTGTCTAGCTTGAGATTGCTGCCCGGACATTCTGTTAAGTGTTGCCACATCTCTTGCCTCCTGAGAGTTAAACATAAAAGCAGCCCCTTGAGCCTGAGCGTTTTGTACTCTAGCCTCTTCACTCATTTCCATTTGCGTAAGCTGCATTTCTTTAGCTTGTAGTGCTTGCTCCCCTTGAGCTCTTAGCTTTTCATTAGCAGCTTCTTGTTGCTCTATGTTGGCTGAAACTTCTTTCTTGCTTTGCTTAGCTGCCTGAGCCAGTGCTGTAGCACCTCCTGCGCTCGCACCCGTCGCTTGTAATATATCTAATGTATTTGCTAATGCTATATCTGTTTGCTCCATCTGGATCTCCGCAGCGCTTGTAGCAACTCCTAGATTTGCAAATGGATTACTAAGCTCTCCTCGCATTTCTTCTATCATGTCAGCGTTTGAAGTAACGCCGGCATAAGGGTTAGTAATTGCCTGCCTGTTATTCTCAAATGCTCTCATTTGTCTATCTAAAGCGTCTCTTTCTTGCTGAGCTTGTTCTTGTTGTTTTCTAGCGTTTCTGCCTCCAATGAGACCACCCGCTACACTTCCGAGGACGCTTATCGCTGCTCCCGCTAATAATGGTACTGGCATATATTTATTTTTTTATGATGATTGTACAAATCCTGTGCTTACAGCAAATAATTCTTTTTTGCCTGCACCGCTGTTATTTATTGACATTGTTACTTCTCCGAAGAATCCTTTTACACCTGATGATGAGCTACCCCATACAACCTCGCCGTTTTGTGAAGGCGTACCGTTAACTAGATCCGCATAGTATTTATCTTCCTTCCGCTTAAACCTGTTTATTAGTAACGAGTTTTGCATTTGTTCCAATGTAGTAACAAAAACAGCGCTTGTTATAGGCAAGGTTGTGTCCGTGTTTGTTTTAAAGCTATCCATTTTCCACCCGGTGTCTCCCTCGTAATTTATTGTTTGAAAGTTTTTAACCATAGATGGCGCTCCGTTAAATACAAAGGTTACGCTAGAGTTTTCCGTTTCTCCGTAAAATACGCCTCTGGTAGTTGTATTATCAGCAAAAACGTAATGTTTATATATCTTACCTAAGCGCGTGGTGAAATATTCATTGTTTAGACTAATGATTTGGCCTGGCTCGTAATCGAAAAAGCTAACCCATCCTTTGGATCTTTCGTCAAACGATAGAGTATCAAAGCCGTCTTCACTTTTGGGCATCGATAATACGTATTGCTTGTTGTGTGCATCCCATCCACCTATTATATTAGGCGCGGCAGTTGATAGCTTATCTCTAAAATAATCGGTCATACCGTAATCTGATATCACAGTTATTCCGTCCATTGATAATCTACAAACCACGTTTTGATTTCTGTCCGTAAAATACTTTCTGTATCCATTTACAGCAAATGATTCAGGGTCTTTGCTAATTCCGTATTCTCCGGCAAATGCCACGTTCTGTCCTATAACTAAGTTACGACTAGTAACACTTGCATTGCCTTCGGCAGAGTATATTGCGTCCTTGTCTATTAAAGACTTGCTCACTTTATTTTCTTGGAAAATAATTAGGTTAGTGTCTTCTGCATATAGCTTTTGTATTGAGCCATTCGCGGGATCAACCGTCCTTGTTATGTCTTCTCCTACAGAAAATTGATTCGTCTGATTAACTCCTGTTCTAGAATTAAATATACCAGAATGAATTAAGGAGCTAAACTTGTGTGACTGCTTTGGCTCGTCTTCTACTAGATATGCTTTAACTCCAAAGTCTACGGAAACATTGTTGTAACCGCCTCTAATCCTAGACTCCTCTATCAGCCAATCCGTAGCGTTATTCCCAGGAGTATAAGCTATGGGGATGCGATCAAAATTAATTATCTTGCCAAAAGATATGGAGGTCGATGGTGTTATAACAAAGTCGGGGGTATCACCAGCTACAAATTCTATATCGCTATTTATAAAACTTACGTAGCTGCGGTAAGTATTTGCTCCGTCTTGTATTGTAACTTGTTGGCCTACTCCAATTCCTGTATTTAAACCTCCGCCAGTTTGAAATGTCTTTCCAACGTTACTAACATAGGTGATACTTGTATTAGACTCCGGCACAATATCCGTTACGTCTTTAAGCTTTTTTAACCAAAAAGTATTAAAGTATTTTAATTCTATTATTGCTGCCATAATTGTTTGTTATTTAGTCTACTTTGTATCTCGCGGTACCCCTGTTATCCGGGTCGCTTGGGGCGTAATCAATATCATTTGAAGTCTGTATAGACGAAACCCCAGCCTCAATATCAGTGTTTTGTAGCTTAAGCCCTGTGTCTGGACTATACCCTGTAACCCATTGCAATGTAATGGCTTGTCCCGCGCTGCTAGGGAGTGATGGAGGCTGAAGCAGTGTTACCCATTGAGCAGGAACAGGCGATAAAACGCTTGTGTCAAGGGTAGTGTTTATATAAGGGGTTCCAGCAGCGGGCTTATATATATCTAGCCCCGTAATATCCGTATAAAATTGCTTAACATAATCCCCATAAGGATTTCTTGAGTATATGAAATCTGAAGAACCTGTTAAATCAGCGTAAGTATTTGATGTAAAATTTCCGACTGATCTTATATATTTAAAATATTCGCCAAATCCCCCGTTTGCGGTAACTAAATTTTCTCCTTGCCATGGAACACACGAAGGGTAATGCAAATCATCAACCTGAAACCAGCCTCTAATTTGATTATCAAACTGATATGGCGGGGGGTTAAAAGGTTCTCCAGGCCCAGCCGGCTGGTTATTATCTCCTCTTACTTGTTGAAAGTCTGTTACTACAAAGGCATACTCTATACCCTCTTGTGTATTAAAATCGTCATAATCAAAGGCTCTAACTGCTTGTATGTAAGTAGGGCTAGTGCTATTACTATATAATCCCCTAGAGTTACTTAGTCTTGGCAAGTCTTTTGTAGGGAATGCAAGCGTGGTGCTCTGCGATGTAATAGTTTGTCCAATTCTATTTTGCTCAAGAGTTCTAGGTATTTGTATCCAAGCCGGGTCTCCTCCTGCTATTCTGTAGTAATAATCTATGATAGGTACTTTAAACCAAAGAGCTCGGTTTCCAGCGGGAGCATAAGCATTAAATGTTGCCGCTATAGTTCCGTCTAAATGTGCTGTTGTGCCTATCCTAAAAGTAGGTAAAACTTGATTTTCGGGATCATCTCCATCAGGAAAATCAACTCCGTCTGTTATAAAATCTTGAAGGCTGTTGTTTTCTGCGGCAATGTAATATATTCTATTAGTTGGGTCAAACCCACCAGTAGAGCCGTTTCCTCCTTCTGAGTAAATTACTTCAGGATATTGATAAGGGCTGCCACTAGGAGCTAATAAGCAAGTGTCTGATAAAACGGTTGTATTAGCCTTTGGAAAATCTATTTTTATAGTAACTTCTTGTTCATAGAAAAGCGAAGTATATGGAGAAGTTGTATTAGTAGGTGTCTCCGCGTTAGCATCTGTTAATCGTATGGTTATATTATAAACGCCAAAAGGGTTTCCTAAAAAGTCTCCTCCATCTGGAACAGCTTGTGTCATTTCGCCATTAATTGGATTCATAGTCCAGTTGTCAGGAACTTCACCGCCTCCGGTTGCATAAAAAGTGTATACTAATTGCTGACTTCTTGCGCTCCCGCCTAAGCCTGTACCGTTTGCAGACCCGGCAAAAGTTGCTGGAGGTATTAGAGTCGCGTCACTTCTTGTTTTTACTATGTCGTTAACAAAATTAAAACTAGGTGCTACATTTTCTAAAGCTCCAAAGCCTTGAGGCTCCCCTCCTAATGGAATGTTGCTAATTATCCCGCCCGCGTTCATTCGTATTACAAATGCATAAACATCTAAAACGCTGCTTCCTTGAAGAAAAACAACCCCAGGCCCAGTATATCGTATTTGAAATTCGCCCTCTTCTGAACTACCCACGTCACCCGCTACAAGCTCAAAAAAGTCAACATCTGCATTTAAACCGTTTGTTGCAGAAACTAGCTCTCCAGTTGGTGCGTCTACAAAAGACTGCCCTTCATTATTAATAGGTCTAAACCAGCCTGTAACAGCTTCATCTGGAATCACATCTTCTCTGAATTCCCATGTAAGGTTTTCAAATCCGGCTACGGCATTATTGCTCGACGCAATTTCGGTGTTTAAATCCACTATCAATCCCTCTGAAGTTGTTTCCCAATATATATCTAATAGTGATTCTACCGGAGCAGTTTCGTACACGGCTAAGAAAGGTTGCATATTCCAGCTCCAGTTATTTGCTCCGCCATCGGGGTTAGTTGTTCTTTCTGCATCCCATCCAATACCCTTTTCTGTAGTAGATATTCTAGCTATTAACGGGTCAGAATCAATTTGATAAAAAACCTTAACGCCATCTTCTCCTCCTTGATCTGAGCCGCTTCCTTTAGAAAGTTCTCCGTAGGCCATGTCCAGCTCAAAAGCGGTTGCTATTGTGGTAGCTGTATGTCTTATGGCATTTTTTCCAGTGTAATCTAATCTAGCATAGTATTGTTTGTTTCCTGGATCTGGATCTACATTACTGCTAGTGATATTCATTAGGTTGGTAACTCTTCCATACAGTGTTACAGAGCTTCTAAACTGTTTGTCTTGCTCTCCTACTTCCTTTAAATCCCTAGGTATTTTGTTTATATTATCGTTAAATAATACGGTATGCGCCGTCAAGTTAAGTTCGTTACCTGGAAAAGGGCCATTTTCTGTCCCGTTTATACTTTGCCCTGGATACCCATTTAAAATACCTGGTAAATAAACATTGTAATAATCTTGCTCAGTTTGTTTTACAACTATCTTGTAGCTGTACCACCCTAAATCATTTATAGTGTACGTGAATTTTAAATCGGGCTGGCTATTCGGTATGTTGTTGGCTCTAAGGTAGACATCGTTTACTCGGCCGTCAGTAGTAACCGTGTATTGCGAAGGTCCAGTGGGCCCGCTTATAGCTGTTACCTTAACAAAGTCGGTGTATGCACCGCGCATGTAATCGCCTACTCTAGGTATGTTTTGATTGTTTGGGTAAGCGCTTCCGTTTGGTCCGTCTTGTCTAAACGTGTATTGACTATTAGTTATAAAAGTACCGTTCCACGCCGCAATTGCAAATCCTTCACCCGTATTAGGAGCGTATTGTTGTTTTATAGCGTAAAGCCCTGGCGTTCCCGCGGCTAAGTCTATCTGCGAAGCAATAGGTTCATTAACCAAAACTTGGATGGCGTCACCAAACCAAGTTTCAACATCCGTGTCATTTTCTGACAAATCATAAGGACTGTAAATTGTTGACCCAGAATAAAATTCCCCGTCAGCTTCCGTTCCTAAATCCACTGAAGACAGTAAAACAGGCGATTGCCTACCAAACTTATCAGCTAAAACAAATCCTACTTGATAATTTCTATTTCTTTTTACAGAATGGTTAGGATACTCTATCCAGTTGTTATAGGCTCCTGTATTGCTTTTTGTAGATATTCTACAGTTGTAGTTTAGGTTTGCAGGTGGTGTATGCTGATCTCTAAAGTTACCGTATATAATTCTGTTACCCGAAGTTTCTTGAGAAAACGCTCTAACAGGCACTTTGTCATAAACTCTTACTGTTTGTGCCTCTGGAAGTGTCCTGTAAGGCTTTCTTGATTGGTACTCGTATGTGTAGTAGTTGTCAAGGCCGCTAGCCCCCGATATAACACCTACGGAAACGCTGTCTAAAACTTTTACAGCCAGTCCGTCGCTTTCTCTAAATAATATTTCTAATGAACTAATTTTATAATCAGACACCATTCTGCTTGCAGAAGTCGGTAACGGTATCACTAGCCCGATGTTTTGAACAAGATTCTCCATAAAATCTACTATGGTAGATCTATAAGCAGAGTCCTCATCTCCGTTAACAAAATAACCATTCTGCTTTGGAATATAGGCTATCTGGGTAAAAGGAGCCATCAAGGAGTACTCGTTGTCATCAAACTTGAATCTATAGCTAAACCTAACAAACTTATCTTCTAAGTAGTCTGGATCCCCCGGCCATTGATCGTCATTATTTTTATTGCTCATTGTTGATTTTATGAGCGAAAAATATTGCCCTTCAGTAGGCGCGCCGAGTAATGGAGGTGAAACAATTATAGAAGTTGGGCCCGAAGTTGAAGGCGAAATCACGCTTACGACTTTAACATAGTTTATTCCTTGAGTAGGAGGAAACGCTTCAGAAGAAACAACTGTTGCTCCTAGATATTGTATTAGCTCTGCGCTTCTGTCCCCGTCCACTTGTAATACAGTGGTAGTTGCCCCCAGGTTTGCCTGCAAGTCAACTCTATTATAAAGATGAATAGCTCCGTGCGGATTGTACTTAGCTACAGATATCTGATGCTCCTGAGTGTAATAATCCACTCCTGTGGATATTTGTCCTGGCTCAAATGCTACAGCTAGGTTAACGTTAATCTTTCTAGGTTGATTTCTGTTGTCTGTCCAAAACAAAAGGTTTTCAAGTAAGTTTATGCCTACTATTCTATTGGTTGTTGAGAAATTTAAAAATTCCCCTTGCACTAATCTTGTATATTGTTTTGTTGAATTGTTGTAAGAGTATATGTAATGTCTTGTGCCTAAAGGAGCATTAGTAGGGCTGGAAATATTAGGATCTTCGTAGTCGGTTAAAAAAACAAATAACCTATCAGTGGAATCATCGGACTCAATCCCTATGATAGTTAATCCATTGCCTATATCCGTTCCGGTAACCAAGTTGTTACCAATTATGTTTTCTAAGGCACCTACGTCATTATCTTCGGATCTACCAACTGATATGTTCCGAGCATCTCTATATTCGCCGTTAGGCAATATTCTATCATCAAGATCTTTATTCATCTTGGATTTTAGAAATGTGTTTTTGATTTCTTGTGCCATTAAATTATGATTTTATCCATTTAGATTTACCTCTCATTACCTGTACTATCTCTGATAGTTTAATGTTAGATAATCTTATTTTAGCATTTCTTAGCTTAGCTGCTCTATCACGTTTTAAACGCTGTATAACGTACTCTGGTTGATTGATTCTTCCAGCTAATATAGAATATAGTATGTGCGCATATAATGCATCCTCGGCCATCTTAGGTATTCTAGAATCCAAGTCATACGCTAGTCCATCCGATATATAATCAAGTATTATTAATCTGTCTTTTAAATTAGAAGAAAAAGCTATAACGCCGTCTCTTTCATTCATATTAAACCAACCATTTCTTTGTGCATTTTGTGGATCGTTACCGTATCTTTGCCCGTAAAATGGATTGCCTGTTAAGTAATTACCGTAAGACCAGTAATCTTCGAATGTTATATTACCATTTAATAATCTGTCATTAGCTTCTCCCCATCTTTCGTTTGTAATAGACGTACCTTCCAAAAGATCACCAATATTATCCATAGTGTAATCTCCTGCATCATCTTGCAATGGCACTTCGTATGGGCTGCTAGTTAAATTGTTTGCTGGATATATAGGGTGTCTTACACCTAGTTGATCTATATAAGCCAAGCTAACGTAATTAACGTAATCTTGTGGTATTGTAACGCTTAGGCTCGGGGGTATTGTTATCTCCTGAGATTTTGTGCTTTTTAAAGTATCATAGCTGAATTCTTGCAATCCTCTTTTAGCGTGAAATATTACATCTGTTCTTTTAACATCACCTATTAATTTATGCTCACCAACATAGGTTGCGATAAATCCGTTAATAACATCGTTTAAAGAAGTGTAAGCGTAACTTCCGTAATTTTCTTGCACTGTATCCCCAAGGGCATCTTCATTTCCAAAATTTCCTCCGTCTAAAGATTTTAATTGTATTGCAATGTGTGGCCTTAAGCCGTTTGTAGACGTAAAAGTTATTGTATTTCCTGTTACAGTATATCCCGGAGCAAATTCAGAGTATGATCCCGCTAAGCCGGTATCACTTGTATACACGACAAAATTTGTTAATTGAGCATTAACAGAGTCGTACGTTAAATCCGTGTTAAATGTAGTTGTTACCGAATCACCTATAACAGCAGGATTCGATATAAGAAATCGCTGTGCTCCAGCGTAGTATTGTTCGTTAGTTTCGGTTATTAAACCACCATTAGGTATCGGCATATCTTACATTATTGAGCGTTGATTTTCTTGTTGCACTTGTTGTGCCGCTATCTGTACTATTGAAGGGTCCCTTATAACGACACCCGAGTAGAGTAATATCTTTAAGATAATATTTGCCTGCTCCGTTTTTGATAGCTCAAAATTAACTGAGTTAGTAGCATTGTATTGGTAGTAGTTTTGTCCAGATGGAATTGTAAAGTTCCATATAACATCTACAGGCTTCCTTAAGTAGCTAACACTTACATCCGATGTAATAGTTTGCGGATACAAGTATAATTTACTATCCTCATATAAATATATAGGATATGTTTTTGTTGGGGCTATTAAAGGGTTGTTGTTTAAGTATAGAAGCTCGTTTCGCTGAGATAGCTGCGCTTCTTTCGAATCTTGATATATAACCGTACCGAGTCTATAAAAGTCCTCTGAAGTCGCTGTAACGATTATAGCGTCGTTTAAAGCTGGTATACTGTTAAATATTATGTTAGCTCCACTGATTGTGTAAGCTGTAGTGGATACACCGTTTATTGTAACTGCAATTACACTAGTTTGTAACTGCGAAGATGTTATCGATGTAAAAGGAAACGATATTGCAACCCCGTCGCCTGTAAGTGACTGCACCGCGGTGCCTAACCCTGAGGTTGTTGGTAAAGTAAAATACCCGCCTGTTGGGACATAGGTTGCATCACCGTATGTTTTAAATACAGATATGTTATGGTCTACATTTTTAATGCGATCACCATATTCTGTATCATTATCTGGTCTACGTAGCTGTTGATTAAGCGTATCAAAATAGCTCTCGAAGATTTCTAATTGCACTTGTGTTGCAACCTTATTGAATTCGTCCGGAGATAAGTTACCTCTCTGTTCTTTATTCAGAATAAGTAACACTGTTTTATAAACTATATCTACATTTACTGCCATTTTTTTATTTTATTATAAATATTAACCGGCCCCAGTGATGAAGCCGGCTAAAATTAATTCACCATCTATAATATAATCACATAGTTTTTTTAAAAACTACTAATTAAACTTTTTTTCTATAGATCTAAACACTTCGCCACCTTCGTCGGTCTTGAAGTAAGCTGCCATTGCAGAGTAAGGATTCTCGTCAAAAGGAACACTCATTAGCTTTCTTCCGTTAGATCCCCAAGAAAATGTTCTTTGATCCTGAGATAAAACTAATATTCCTGCTTCGGTTGCTTTGATTGCTGTATTACGCAATCCAACGTTTTCATCTTGAGCGAGCTCTAAGAATAATTCCGGATTACTTCTAGCAAACAATCTAAGGTCTCTTTTTATTTCCTTAGATGATAGGCTAGATACTGAGCTACCTATTTCAACACGAAGGATTGCTTCTGCATCGTCGATATCCATTTCTCTTGCAAACACTGCTGCATCTGTTTGTAAATCAAGCAGTTCTAAATCGTCATAGGCTTCTTCTTGAGCATCAAACTCTTCGTATACTCTTCCTTTTAAGGGGTGATACAAAGACAACAGCTTTTGTAAGTTTTGTTTTTCCTTAGGAACTTTTAAATCCCCATCTCTAAACATGATATGTCCCATCGTAGCTTCTCCATCTTGTTCTTCTTTAAACGGAGAATCGTGGTTTGTTGCATATCTAATTTCTTTTTGTTTACCTGCTTTTTCATCAAAATACAATAAAGCATGTTTTTGAGTGTGCCTTCCTGGTATTGTTAGGGTAAGAGGTGTATGTCTTCCTGTTAGGTAATACACTCTGTCTTTAATTTCCCATTCCGGTTTAGCGGGTTCTACTTTTTTGGTTGGCATTGGAGCTACTTGCTCTTGCGTAACCTCTTCTACTTTTTCGACTTTTTTAGCCGCTGGTTTTTTATTTGCCATAATATAATATAATTTAATAATTGATAAAGGTAATAATTACCCCCGCTGATACAACGAGGGTAAGAATTACATTTGAATCCTTAGATTCCTTTGAATAGTACAAAGTTGTTAGCTGCTTGAGTAATCAAACATCTTTCAGATAGGAAGTTTACTTCCATTGCATCTAAAGTTGAGCTAGACGCTCCACCAACAGATCCAGTTAACCAAGACTTCATTCTACGGTCATCAGTCTGAGAAGCTCTATATCGGATATGACAAAATGGTCGTCTGATATTTGTTCCTAATACTTGATCGTAAACAGTTGAAGTTCCAGCTGGTACTAATACACCTTCGATTGAATTAACTCCATTGATTGCTCCACGAGTAGATGCATCATTTAAGTATCTCCAGTCTGTTTTGTAGAAGTCGTAAGATCCTCTGCGGAATCCGCTGAATCCTAAGTTCAAGGCCATGTCTTGAGAATTCTCAAACAGTCCGTAAGCAACTCCACCTGCAGGTCCTGCAGAAATTGCAGCTAGCATGTCATCAAAGTCTAAAGAAGTCTGACGTTGTACGAACAACATGTTTTCTTCGATAGCTCCTTGAGTATCAAGATTCTTAAGAATGTTATCAAATTCAGTTAAACCGCCTGCTGCTGTAAATCCAGTCTCTACGTTTCCTCTGCTTTGGATAGCTGCGAACATACCTTCTGTTCCTGGCTGAAGTAAGTTTTGGTTTGCACCAGCACCTGCATTCAAGTTAAGCTCTCCTTCTACCATAGCCATTTCTAGCTTGTCAGCATAGCGTAAACGTGTTTCAGACTCAGCTTTTAGGTACCATAGGTATCCATCAGTTCCGTCTTCAGTCGCTACATTTACCCATCCGATCTGTGCAGTGTCCGATCCGTTCACAACATATTGATCTCTGATGATAATCGGTGAGTTAGAATACTGTGTTAAAACAGGCTCTATGCTCACTCTAGGTGTTGCTCCACCTATTTGCGATCCTTTAGAATAGTCAGATCCGTAAACGAATATCTTAAGACCTGGCTGAGCAGCTCCAAATGCCGCTGCTGGTGTAACTCCACTGTAAAGTTGCACGGTTAATGCTCCGTTTCCTGCTGCTGCACCTGATGCAGTAACAATACCTTTAGCTTCTACTCCAGTTGCTGGGTCAAGAATAACGATAGTATCCTGAACAGATATTACGTTAGTAATTCCTACTCCTACAGGGATAACAAATCCTGTTCCTGCTGCATCAACTACAACATCTGTGTAAGATATGTGTAGACGGTTTTGTTCAGACCAGATAACTTGATCAGATGTCATTGGCATTTCAGCACCAACCATTTGTAAAAATCCAGATAACGTTCTGTTTCCATAACGCTCTACTTCTGCTTCGTAGATTTCTGGTAGGTACTGCTGCGCAAAGTCAGCAAAGTTTCCAGGAATCCCGGCTGCTCCACCGTTGTTGTTCCATTGCAAGTAGTTTGTTGAAAGTAACTGCGGTACTTGTGTTGGGGTCATATCCCCAAATTGTGGTAATAAACTCATAGTTTTTAGTTTTTAAACTTTTTAATTTTTAACTTTGATGAGTCCGCTCCAGAAACAGATTTAACTTTATATGCTCCAAACTTAATCCCCTCAACCGGTGCAGCTTGTCTTGCTCCTGTCGATGGGTTTTTAGATTTAGATAGGATATCTCTAGTTGCGTCGGCTTTGCCTTGCTCATAGAAATGATTTGCCATTTTATCGGCATTCGCTCCAGCATATAATGCTTTGTGATACCCTGCGGTATCTGTAATCGTGCCGTCTTCTCCCAGAAACTTCCCTATGAAGTTACTAATGTCTGACTGCTTTTCCGCTATCTGTGATGGGTTTTGTACGCTGTATCTAAACTTTTTCTCACCTAAACTGAAATCGAAACCTTCGAAATTTTCATTAAGTAATTCATTAGTCTTAGCCTTAAACTTATCGTGGTTAGCGACGTTTCTTTCCTGGTCCTCTTTATATCGATTAAAAAAGTCCGATGCTTTTTGTTGATCCTGGGATAAGCTAGGTGAGTTCAACTTGATCTCATCGTAATACTTATCTTTAGTATCATTTAAAAACTTACGGGCTTTTGCAACCTCTTCTTTATATGCGAGTTTTTTTCTACGGATATCTCGCTCCTCATCTAGGTCTTCATCAAATGCAAAGTTGTCCTCGATCATAAACTCGATTTCTTCTGCACTTAAGTGAGACTTAGTGTTTTTGTAATATTCTTTTACTAATACGTCACGATCCACATCGTCGTAATTAGTATTTAATCGCATGTAATCCTGCATGGTTCCCCCGGTTTCACGCATAAAATCAACTAGCTTTGTAACGTTTTCCGGCAACTCTACAGCCGGCGCAACAGGCGCAGCTGGCGCTGCTGGCTCAATAGGCTTGTCGTCAACTATTTCTTTTATAACTCCGTCTCCGTCTCCGTCTCCTTCTAAAAGCAAATCCTCAGCCGGCGCATCTTCTTTAGGAATTACTACTTTTGTTACATTGCTTGGGACATCTATTAGCGGCTCTTTATTCTTAGCGGCTAGTTGTTCGTCTGTTAGCTTAGGTCTAGATTTGATCTTAAAAGATCCTTCTGTTTTTACTTCACTCATGATATGATATTATATAATTATTAAATAGGTATTTATTGCGGGTCGAATTGAGATAGATCAAATCCGCCTAGGTTATCATTACCCGCAGACTCAAAGTCTTTTGGTAATCCTTGCGTTTGCCTTTGCTCTATCAGCTGGCTTTGTTGCGTACCTTCTTTCTCTATTCTTTTGTCTTTGCGATTTTCTATTTGCGCGTCTTTGGCTTGTGTTTCTTGAGACTTCATCTGTGCGAGCTTTAAGTTGTATTGGAACTCTGTTGCCATCAACTCTTTTTTAATCTGCGCTTCGGTCTGCATTCTTTGCATTTCAAAATTAGATTTGGCTTGCTCGATTGCCACCTTCTCAGCAGTCATTGCTTGTTGCTTTTGTACTTCAGCCATCGCGGCTCTTTCGGACGCTTCTGCGTTTGCTTGAGCTTGTGCTTGTATATTTTGCTGAACCA
>Ga0233414_10000650_pt1 | contig 14124 bp, 13 predicted proteins | sample Na_anoxic_10_MG_FD_189020 | JGI IMG/M metagenome (GOLD analysis project Ga0233414, IMG submission 189020) | Seawater microbial communities from Saanich Inlet, British Columbia, Canada - Na_anoxic_10_MG | ecosystem: Environmental > Aquatic > Marine > Inlet | place: Canada: British Columbia...
AAAAGAGGATTTGATCCAGGATGGTACTGAGGACATATTAGATAAAATAGTAAAGCAAACAAGTTCAAAAGACTAATCTTGATGGTTTCGTAAAAAGTCAAAAAACATCATTTTCCGTCATTCCGGCGAACCCCGGATCGTGGTCCGGGGCAGGCACCGGAATCCAGTGTTTTAAGGAACTTATAACTGATCTGGACCCCGGCTTTCGCCGGGGTGACGACTTTTTACGAGTCCGTCAATCTTGATACAACCGTAAAAAGTCATATTTCCCCTCCCCTGGTGGGAGGGGACAAAGGGGAGGGGGCTTTTCGACTTTTTACGAGACCATCAATCTTCCATTAAGGAGAAAAACACCATGGTCAGAATACCAACTAAGGTATTGATCGTAGATGATGAGAAAGATTTTGTGGAAATGCTTTCCCTAAGACTAAATGAGGTGGGAGAAAAAGTCAGTTCTGCCTACAGCGGCCAAGAGTGCCTGGAAACCTTGAAAAAAGCAGATGTTGATGTGGTCATCTTGGATATCAAGATGCCAGGCATGGATGGAATTGAAACCCTCAAAGAAATAAAAAAAGGGTTTCCACTGGTTGAAGTCATCATGCTGACTGGACACGGCAGTACTGAAACTGCTGTTGAAGGTATGAAATCGGGTGCTTTTGATTACCTTATGAAGCCTGCTGATTTTGATGATTTGACCGCTAAATTGGAAGGAGCAAGAAAACGAAAGGATGAACAAGAAGAGCGGATCAGAAAGGCGGAAGTTAAACTCTTGTTAAGAAAAAGTGGAGATTTTTAAATTAAGGGGTCACTCAAAAATAAGTTCGCAGAATTGGCGCTCAGATTTAGGTCAGATTGGGTTGCTGCGATTGAGTGAAGCCACAGGAATAGTGAACTATTTCGAGGACTTCACGATTGAGTAGCAGCCGAAGATGGCCTGAAGCTGAGATGTAAAAATGTGAAGTTATTTTTGAGTGACCCCTAAGGAGGCAAACATGATTCATAATTCAGCAGCTGACACAAACTCCAAATCGAGCATATGGGCAAACAGGCCAGGTTACAAACCAATCTTATTGTTAATCGCTGCGATTGTGTTTGCAGGACTGGTTATCATACCTCCACCCCAGAGCATGATCGATTTGATGAATAAGCTTAACCCTCCTGGCTACCAGCTCCAATCAGAGTGCAAGACCATTACTGATAATGTCAATAAGAAGCTGCACCCAAATGCATTCAAGGCAGCGAAGAAACATAAAGTAGTCAAACCTCCAGAGGTCAAACAACTTCTAACGCCCACAGGGGTGGCTCAGATGGCCAAAATTATGCTTGCTATCTTTGGATTGGCTGTTTTTCTTTGGGGGACAGAATCGCTGCCCTTAGGGGCCACTGATATCCTGGTTGCAGTGATGCTTTACCTTTTTACCATCCTTCCCATCAATGAAATTTCCCAGGCCTATATGAAGGATGCTGTATTTTTTATCTTTGGCATCCTTGCAGTGGCTGTAGGCGTTGCCAAGACAGGTCTTGATAAACGAATAGGCCTGATACTCTTGAGCCGCATTAAAAATGCCAAGGCATTTGCCTTTGTTTTTCTCCCACTCTTGGCTATGTCGGCAAGCTTTTTGTCCGAACATGCACTCGTAGCACTCCTTATTCCCGTTCTCATGGGAATTTACAAGGTAACCTGCAAAATGTATGGCGTTGAGAAGGACAGGGCCTTGGCCATTTTTCTCCTGCTTGGTGTCTGCTTTGCAGCCAACCATGGCGGACCAGGTTCTCCTGCTGCCGGCGGGCGAAATGCTATAATGGTAGGATATCTGATGGAATATGGCGCATCGATCTCCTTTTTAGACTGGATGAAATATGGTATGCCCTTTGTTCCCTTGATGGCTACAGTTATTGGGGGCTACATGTATATTCGCTTAAAACCTAAGTTCCTGGTTCAAGGAGTTAACCCGAGTGAAGTTGTAAAGGCAGAAGTTGCCAGGATGCCCAAGTTTGGTGGAAAAGAGGCCATGATGGCAATCATACTTGTCTGCCTGGTCACAGCCTGGATCATCTTGGGCGAACATTATGGATTGGGAGGACCAACCCTCTACGCGGTCATGGCCATGTTTCTTTGTCGTATTGTCACATGGGATAATATACAGGAGGGTGTGGCCTTTGATGTGGTCGGGTTGTATGCCGCAGCCTGTGCCATGGGTGTCGGTCTGAAGTTCACAGGTGGCGCCCTCTGGTTAGCCAACACTTTTGTCGCTTTACTGCCGGATTTTGTGGCCCATGGAGACATGTTAGCCGTGGGTATCAGCCTGCTCACAGGAATAATGACAAATTTCATGAGTGACGGCGCCACCGTGGCCGCTCTGGGACCTATTGTGCTCCCCATGGCAGATCTTGCGAACGTTCATGTCTGGAAACTGGGCCTGGCCTGTGCCTTTTCGTCTTCCTTTGCCAACTTTCTTGTGGTCGGCACCCCTAATAATGCGATTGCATTTGGTATGGGTAAGGACCCTGAGACAGGGGAAAGATTATTGGAAGTTTTTGATTTTGTAAAATACGGTCTTCCTATAACCATCCTGGCGTGGCTTGTTCTCTGGTTCTGGACCATTTTGGGGTACTGGAGGTTCATGTCATGGCCGGCCTTAGGTTAATCGGGGGAAGAAGACCAAAGAAAGAGATTTGATATGAAGAGAGCGCTTTATACTAATCTTAGAAGAAAGATTATTTTGATTGCCCTGTTAGTTTCCTTGACCCCCCTCATTCTTTTGGGCGGGATAATTTATTACCAGTCTGCCCAAATGTATGGGGATAAAATAGGAGAACAGATAAAATTCCGTGCAAGTGCCCAGGCAGAGGCCATTGGTCTATTTTTAAAGGAGCGCACTGCCATTCTTTCGGCTATGGCCGATACCCACAGCTATCAATATTTGCTCCAAGAAAAAAATCTCTCACACATATTAGAGGTGATGAATCTGAGGGCCGGTGCTTTTGTTGATTTGGGCCTTATTGACAGCAATGGATTGCATCAGACCTATGTTGGCCCTTATGATCTTCAAGGCCTAAACTACTACAAACAGAGTTGGTTTGGGGAAGTAATGAGCAAGGGCGTATATATCAGTGACGTCTATTTAGGCTACCGGCAGGTTCCCCATTTCATTATTGCTGTTCGACATAAAGCAGGAAAAAATAGTTGGATATTGAGGGCAACCATTGATCCGGATATCTTTTTAGGCTTTATCCGTGCGGCCCAGATAGGGAAGACTGGGGATGCATATATTATCAACAAGGAAGGTATTTACCAGACAACCTCCCGGTTCGGCGGAAGGGTTATATCTAAATCTGACTTGGATACTACCCTGTTTGGTGCCAGGACCACGGTCATTGAACAAAAAAACAGGTTTGGCAAAAAACTTCTCTATGCCGGGAGCTGGATTGGAAACAAACCGTGGCTACTGGTCATAACGCAGAATCCGGTTGAAGAAATGGGGGGGCTTTTAGCAACCAGAAATATCGATATAACGATAATTATCTGTGGCATCCTGGCCATTGTTTTTGCGACTATTTTCACTACCCGCCTGACTGTCAACCAGTTAGAAGAATCTGATAAGAAGATGAATGAATTAAATGCCCAGCTTGTCCAGTCGGACAAGCTGGCGGCATTAGGCAAAATGGCGGCAGGTGTAGCCCATGAGATAAACAACCCTTTGGCCGTAATCTTGCAAAAAAAAGGCTGGATGGAAGATTTGTTAGCTGAAGAAGAATTTCAGAAAAGTGAAAATTTTGAGGAATACAAAACATCCCTCAAGAAAATAGAAGAACACGTGGAACGAGCACGGAAAATTGTCCACAATATGCTTGGTTTTGCCCGTAAAATGGAGCCCAATTTAGAGGACGTTGATATAAATGAGACCCTGGATCAGACAATCACTCTTTTAGAGAATTACGCTCGGATTAACAATATTGATATCCAGACTGACCTTGCATCCGATCTCCCTATTATTGCCAGTGATCAGGCCAAACTCCAGCAGGTATTTTTGAACCTAATATCCAATGCCATTGATGCCATAGAAAATGAGGGTTTGGTTAAGGTAAAGAGCCGCCTGATTAATTCATATATTGCCGTTAGCATAACGGATGATGGCAAGGGGATCCCTGAAGACCAGCAGAAAAAGGTCTTTGACCCCTTTTTCACCACAAAGGAGACAGGAAAAGGAACGGGTCTTGGACTATCGGTAACTTATGATATAATTGAAAAAATGGGAGGAGCAATTACATTAGAAAGTGAGATTGGTAAAGGTACAACTTTTACCATAAAAATCCCTAAAGTAGTTCCAGGGAAGAAATGACCTATAGAATAATTTAAGGAGGTTTATATGGATTTTTTTAGAGTTTTGGTCGTGGATGATGAGGAAGACTTCTTGGAGACCTTGGTCAAACGCCTTAATAAACGAAATATAGACACGACCGGTGTTGAAAGTGGAGAGGAAGCATTAGATGTAATGAGTAAAAAGCTCTTTGATGTTGTTCTCCTGGATGTCAAAATGCCCGGTGGTATGGATGGAATTGAAGCGCTCAGGGAGATGAAAAAGATCCAGCCTCTTTCTGAGGTTATTTTACTTACTGGACACGCTTCGGTTGAGACCAGCATTGAAGGAATGAAACTTGGGGCATTTGATTACCTTTTAAAACCCATAAAACTGGAAGACCTGCTTACAAAACTGGCTCAGGCCTTTGAGAAAAAAGACGCACACGATCAGAAAATTCGAAGCGCCAAAATAAAGGAGTTGCTGCGCTTTCCAGGAAGGGTATTTGAACAGGAAAAAGAGAAGACATAGAATTTGGACCATGCAAGAACATCACTATGAAGGCGTAAAACGGAGTATCCTGGGCAGCATGATCCTGTTGCCTCTCATCACGTTTATCTTGATCCTGGGGATCGGCTATTACTATTTTGCCGCATCTATCCAGACAAGCACCCTCTCCAGCATGAACCGGATTGTCCAAGACCACCGGCACATGATTGATTCATTTCTCAACGAGCGAAAGGCCAATCTTGAGTTCATTATCCATTCATATGAATATGAAGATCTTGCTGACCCTCAGAGGCTTTATAATATTTTTTCCAGGTTACAGGAAGAATCGAGCGCTTTTTTAGACCTCGGTGTCTTTAATGAAAAAGGCGTCCACATAAATTACCAGGGACCCTACAGACTGGTCGGCAGGAATTATGGGAATGAGGCCTGGTTTAAGGAAGTCATCAAGGAAGGTTGCTACATTAGCGATGTTTTCCTTGGTTATAGACGCATACCTCACTTCATCATTGCTCTGGCCAGAGAGGATGATAAGAAAAAATGGGTTATCCGGGCCACCATTGATACATATTTGTTTAATGCTATAGTCAAAAAAGTGCGCATAGGCAAGACCGGTGAAGCTTATCTCATCAATTCAGATGGTGTGTTCCAGACAGAAAGACGTTCAGGCGGGAATCTAATGGATAAAGATCCTGAAAAAATAAAATTCCCGTCATCTCACAATGGGACAAAAAACTTTATTCTTAATGATGAAAGGGGCGTTAAATATTGCTATTCCACTACATGGCTCAAGGACAAGAAGTGGCTGCTTGTAGTAAGACAGGAAAAATCTGATGCATTCAAGACCCTGTATTCAGCCGGTTATCTGATCGTTCTCATTTTCATCATAGGCATCACGGGTATCGTTGTGCTTGCTTTCTTCGTGACCGGCAGGATTGTCAGGAAGATGGAGCAACTTGATGCAGAAAAGGACGAATTGGGGCAGCAGTTGGTAAGGGCAAGCAGGCTCGCTGAGATCGGGGAAATGGCAACAGGAATAGCCCATGAAATCAATAACCCTCTTCAGATTATGAAGAGCGAGCAAACGCTTATCGATACTGTTCTTTCAGATCTGAAGGAAAAAGGAGAGCTAAAGGAATCGGAAGACTTAAAAGAAATAGAAGATTCAATAGATCAAATTAAGCTGCAAATTGACCGTTGTTCGAAAATCACTCATTCTGTCCTCAAGTTCGGCAGACAGAGCGAGGTCATTTTTACAGATATAGACCTTGGAGGTTTCATCCCAGAGGTTATCAGCATGATTGAAAATAAGGCAAGTGTCCAGGGTATAACTATAACAGAGGAAATCTCCGGAGACATTCCCTCAGTTCAAGGGGATCCTGGCCAGTTACAGCAGGTATTGATCAATCTTTTCAATAATGCAATCGATGCGATTGTAGAAAGGCATGGGCCGGAAGGAGGCAAACTGATTGTCAGAGCAGGTCTAAAAAAAGATGGAAAGGTGGAAATCGATGTTAAGGACAATGGCGCCGGTATCAGTCCTGAAAATCTTAAAAAGATTTTTGGGCCGTTCTTTACTACCAAACCGGTGGGCAAAGGAACCGGCCTGGGGCTTTCCGTGTGTTATGGCATTATAGAGAGTATGAGCGGTATCATGCAGGTTAAGAGTGAACAGGGCGTTGGCACGACCTTTACTATAGATCTGCCGTCCGCAGCTTAGCAACTCCATTTTGGAATTTTTTCTACCTTTGCATTATACAAAGAACACCAAATATTCAACCACACACATTCAATGACTTGATCATTTGACTAAATCACAGGGAGACAACAAATGGAAAAAATGCACATGATGCTTGTGGATGATGAAGAGAGATTCCTCACCACTATGAAGAAGTTACTTTCAAGGAAGGGTTATGATGTCTTTACCGCAAGCAGCGGAGCTGACGCCCTGGAAAAATTGAGAATGGAGAATATCCATGTGGTTATCCTGGATGTTAAAATGCCCGGCATGGATGGCATTACCACTTTGAAGCAGATTAAGAAGATGTTTCCCATGGTGGAAGTCATCATGTTGACCGGTCACGGCACGGTCGAGTCTGCAGTGGAAGGTTTGCACTCCGGGGCTACAGATTTCTTGACGAAACCCGCAGATGTAAATGACCTTATTGAAAAAGCAGAAGAGGCGTTTGAAAAAAGGCAGAGGGTAGAGGAAAAAATCCGGATAGCCCAGATGCGGAGTTTTATGAAATCTCCAAGAGAGATTATTAGAGAAAACGAATAGAGTTTATGAGAAAACGAGGTAAATAGAATGGCTCAAGCTAAGAAAAAGGTCACTGGATATGATAAATATGTAGACTGGAAACTATTCTTTATACCTGTTGTCCTGTTCTTTACCATCTTAGTCCTGCCAACGCCTTACGGGATGAAGGATGTGGGGACTGAATATAGTGTGGGACCAAAAGCCGTTGCTAATTTTATCACCAAAGAGCTATTTAACAAAAAAAGCTCGGATGTGGCCCAATGGGAGCTTCTCACTGCCCAGATGATGGAAAGAAACATGAGGATGGGGGCACTTTCCAAAGATCGCTTCCTAAAACGAAACCTTAAGTGGTGTAAGAAATACAAGATCCAGGCAGATTCTGAAAATTTAAAAAGGGCGCATTCCTATATCAATGACAATGTCAGTGATAAAGCCTTTGGTGTGCTCATGAAGAAGTCCATGGAACTCAGAAGGGACGGTCTTAAATATGAGGGCCTTTCTGGAAAGGACAAAAAAGCGGCTGACAAAGGGGCCTGGCAAATAAAAGTTGCCGTGGCCATGATGGTCTTTGTAGTTTTTTGCTTTATGACGGAATGTATCCCCCTTCCGGGTGTTGCCTTCTGTATCGGGCTTATCCTTGTTTTCACTGGCGTTGTCACAAGAAAACAGGTTGCCATGCTCTACTGGTCCGATGCATGTTGGTTTATTATGGGGAGCCTCATGTTTGCCGCAGCCTTTGTCAAGACAGGGGTTGACAAGAGAATGTGCCTTGCAATGTTCAAAAAGTTGGCCGTTCCCAATGTTAAGTGGGTCACGCTTATCTTCTTTATAATCATCTCACCCCTTGCAGCCTTTATCTCTGATCATGCCCTGGCTGCCATGTTCCTTCCCATAGGCATGCTTTTATATCAAAACAGCCTGACCGATGAGGTCCCCGAGGATAAGGAATTAGCCAAGATGATGATGATATGCATTGCAATGGCCTGTAATATAGGAGGCCCGGGCGCCCCATCAGGCGGTGCGAGAAATGTGATCATGATGACCTATTTGAATGACATGTTCGGTTTTGATATCGGCTATTTTCAGTGGGTCACCTATTGTTTCCCATTTATTCTGTTCATGATTCCGGTGGCATGGTTCATGGTGAACTGGCGGTTCAAGCCCAAAATTACTTCTCTTGCCCCTGCCATGAATCATCTGCAAAAAGAGATAAGGAAGATGGGAGGCTGGAATAAACAGCAGGTATGGGCCCTCATCATTTTTATCGTTATGGTATTTGGATGGTTCACAGAAAAGGTCTTTTACAATATAGGTATTTATCCTGTTCGTCTTGGTATAGGCGTGATAGCAGTCGGAGGCGCAGTGGCCTATCTCCTTACAGGCGTCGTTAACTGGAGAGATTACCAGGAGAGGGTAGACTGGGGCGTGGTCTGGCTTTATGCCGGGGCTATTATTTTCGGTCGCACCCTGGACAGCACAGGGGCAGCCTACTGGCTGGCAAGATCTGTAATTGATGCCCTTGCCCCTCTTGGAATGGATACAGGGCTCCCTCTTATGGCGACTTCAAACGGTCTTACTGCCGTGCTGACTAATCTCATGGCTGACGGACCCGCGGCAGCAGCGGTGGGTCCCATCTCCCTGAACATGGCAGGCCTTGTCCATCCGGGTACAACCTTCCTGCCGTTTATGGCCATGGCTACGGCAATATCGTCTTCCTTTGCCTATTGTCTAATCATTGGAACTCCTCCAAACGCCATTGTTTATGCGAGCGGGTATCTTGAGCCAAAGGATTATCTCAGGGTGGGCGTGCCTATGTGGTTTTTTGCAAATATATTGATCGTTCTTCTTACAGCAGTCTACTGGAGTTTCAGAGGGTTTGGCACATTGCCCGGATTTTAGTCGAACAGCAGAACCATGGAGCTCCGCGGTCACTCGATTGAAAAACGGCTGAATCAAAAACCTTAGATCCCTGCCCGACGGACGGCAGGCGGGCAAAATCGAAATGATATGAGAGGTTCAACCATGGAAGAGATCTATGAAGAGGAAGTCATGAAGCAGAAAAAGACCTTGTTCCACTCAAAGGGAATTACCTATTTTGATAAAAAAACAGAACGAACCTTTTTCTTCATACTTACAATAATAATGCTTGTATGGGGTATTTTCGCCAAGTTCGGTTTATTGACCAGCTAAAACCTCCTCCTTTTCTTAATGGGGGCCGGGGGGATTTCAATTCCCTGCGAAAAAAATGAAGTAAGGCGCATGTCTGAGTTTATTACAATGACAAATAGCGAAAGGTTCACCATTGGTTTCTATTTTCAGGCCATGACAAGAATATTAGTGTCGCCCGGCCAATTTTTCAGGGAACTCCCCGGAAATGTAGGTTTTCGGCAACCCCTTGGTTTTCTTGTCATGTCCAGTCTATTTTTTACCGGGGCGAGCCTCACCTGTATCCATGAGAGACCAGTCCTCATGGGGGGGATATTGCTGGTGAATGCCATTGCCATGCCTTTTGTCACGGCAGGCGCAGGATTTGTCGTTATGACAATGACCGTAGGTAAACGTGTAACGTTTAAAAGATTCTTTGCAGTATATGCATTTGCCACAGGGGTCACCCTGCTCGCGTCATGGATTCCTCTATTTGTCTGGCTTACAGAACCCTGGAAATGGCTGCTCATTGCCATTGGCCTGGTCAGGGGATGCGGGTTGAGATGGTTGCAGGCGCTTACGATTATCGGATGTTCCATATTTGTTCTGGTCTTATTCTTTTGGGCTCTCGTTCCGGTGATCCTCTACGTCAAGGGCCTTACGTGATAGGCCATGTAAAAAATGAAGCAGACGTCCCTCCCCCGTTTGCCAAAGGGTGGGCCGTCCACAACCATGATATACCCTTAATATGGAGGCATATAGGATGAATGATACAATAAAAGTCCTGATGGTGGATGATGAAGAACAATTTCGGGCAACCACAAAAAAGATACTCAACAGACGTGGGTTCGAAACGGTCCTGGCCGGCAGCGGTGAAGAGGCCATTAACAAACTCGAAGAAAATCCTGATGTGGTTATTTTAGATATCAAGATGCCGGGTATGGACGGCCACCAGGCACTAAAGGAGATCAAAAAACGATCCCCCAACCTTCCCGTGATTATGCTTACTGGACATGGCGCCCTGCCGTCTGCAAGGGAGGCCCTCGTTGAGGGAGCATTTGACTACCTGTCAAAACCGTGTGACATGGATCTCCTCGCTTCAAAAATAACAGAGGCCTGCCGGCATGGGAAAAAAGAGGGGCCTCCTGAAGAAAAAAGCGTTATTGATGTTATGGTCCCCATCGAGGAATATACTACCCTAAAAGGAAATGCGACTGTTGAGGATGCCATCTTCAGTTTGAAAAAATCTTTTACCTCAAAAATATCGACCAGCCGGATCATGGAAACGGGACACCGCTCCATACTCGTGTTCGATGACAAAGACAGGGTCCAGGGTATTCTGGCTATTGCGGATTTGCTTGAAGGGATAATGCCTGCCTATCTCAGCGCGGCCAAGCCGTCCATGGCAGACAGTATCCAGTTTTCCCCAATGTTCTGGAAAGGCATGTTTACAAGACAGATCAAGGATTTAGCCAAAAATAAAATAGAAGAGATCATGTCCCCTGCCCCCTTAACCATTGACGGGGATTCAAATCTCATGGAAGCGGCAGGCATGATGATAGAGCACAAGGCCAGGCGGCTTGCTGTTGTCAGATCGGGAGATGTAGTGGGCGTGATCCGGGAGCAAGACCTGTTCTTTGATATGGAAAAAATCTTAAGGGAATAAAGGAGGTTTAATATGTCTTACGAAAACATCATTATTGAAAGGGCGAATCATGTAGGTATTATTATTCTTAATCGTCCGGAACATTTTAATACTTTCAGTACTAATCTGGCCCAGGAATTATGCAAATCCCTGCTCGAATTAGAAAACGATAAAAGGATCAGAGTTATTGTTATAAAAGGAGCTGGAAAGGCCTTTTGCACAGGAATAGATATCTCCGAAGCCACAGGCAAATCACTCCAGGAATATCGGGAATGGATAGGCACTATGGAGCGAGCGTTCCATGTTATTGCAGATATGAAAAAACCTGTTATTGCATCTGCTCATGGATATGCCGTGGCAAATGGTGTTGGTCTTATAGCTGCGTCAGATCTGGCTGTTGTTGCAGAAGGAACAAAGATAGGAGCTACTGCCATCAATGTAGGCCTCTTTTGCATGGGACCGGCCGTACCCATGTCAAGATCCCTCAGCCGGAAGAGATGCTTAGAGATGGTCATGACGGGCGATATGATTGACGCACAGGTTGCAGAGAGATGGGGTCTGGTAAACAAGGTGGTCCCTTTAGAAAAACTCGAGGAAGAAACCATGGCCCTTGCTAACAAACTGGCTGAGAAAAGCCCTCTCGCCCTTCAAATGGGAAAGCAGGCGTTTTACGGTATGTCTGATATGGAATTTGGAAAGGGAATGGCATATTCTGACGAACTTTTTGCCTCTCTTTGTATGACCGAAGATGCCAAGGAAGGAATTGATGCCTTTTTAGATAAACGAAAACCCGTTTGGAAGGAAAAATGAAAGGTATTAAACCCCAAGGCAAGCCCTGGACCCGTTTCTGATCGGTAACCCCGCCGCAAGCGGACGGGGTATTAAAAACCATAATAAAAGGCAAATCATTCGTTATAACAACAGTGTTTTTCCAGGTAAGATTCAACCCCGGAGTATATATTTAATACCTTCTCTGACTGAGGAAGGGCATCACGAATCTTTTCAAGGTATCCTCTCTCCCGAATAAGCTGGAATGTCCTTGGAAAGTTGATATCATAAATCCATCCCATCTGAAGCAGCTTGAAATCATTAAGCGTTTTGAGGGATGACATTTTTACAATTCTTTTTTCCACTAATTGTGCACATACTTCATCAGAGATCTCCGGGGTATCGGGTAACCCGAGTTCGATTATCTCATTCCTAAGTTCATCACTTTGGCTGTAATAATCAGTAACAACACGCCAGATATCCAGTTTATCTGCATCACGGAGGAGTTTAGTGAAGAAAATGCACCTTTGTGTTTCATTTTGAGGGATCTCTGCACGGTTATGATAGCCAATGGTTCGTAAAATAAGTTCACGTGTTGATTGGTCAATATTGCTTAATATTCCTGTTTCACAAAGTACTTTGACGCCAAGCATGGCATGATCTTCAGACCTAAAATCCGAGAAAGTCCTATAATGAGCGTATTGCTCATATCGACCAATATCATGGAAAAAAGCAATTACTTCTGCCAGATAAATATCTTCTTCATTCAAACATAAGGTCTTGCCTATATCCAGGATCTCTTTGCAAACTCGCCTTGTATGATCCTCTTTTAATTCAATATTCTTCTGATCTTCAGGATTTGCTGATCGAAATGTCTTCACATATTTTTCAGACCAGTTTTTTAACTCAGATACTGTCTTTTTATCTATCACAATTATTACTTTCTTTATCCCTTTATATAAACCCTATAGGTAAAAATAGACTGAAGGCTTTCCCGCCAGACGTATGGCGGGCAAGCCTTCAGTCTTCAACCTGATCACCTGAATAGCTACTATAATCGCATAATAAAAAGGAGCACCTAAAGTTAATGGTGCCCCCTTCTTGTTTAACTAAACGTAGATATTATTCAATGGGATATCCGGCCTTCTCCCAGGCCTTCCAACCACCACCCATATTTACAGCATTCTTATATCCCATTCGGCATAGTGTGCAGGTAGCCAGGCAGCCCCGACCCCCTACCTTACAGTACATGACTATCTTGGCATTCTTGTCAGGTACCTTCTTTGCAATCTTGAATTCCAGAAGGCCCCGTGGGATATTAATGGCTCCGGGGATATGGCCCATCTTGAATTCCTTTTTTGTTCGGCAGTCCAGGAAAACATACTCGCCTTTATCTAAAGAGGCTTTTGCCTCAACCACTGATACCTCACAGATATTCTTCTTGGCTTCTCCCACCAGATCCTTTGCCGTCATATCCTTGGCAATGGCCATGGGAGCACTCAAGGTCAAAACAACAACTAATGAAAATGCAAGTACAAATAACAAATGTTTCTTCATCGCGGTTCCTCCTCTAATGTTTAAGGTTTGTAACTATCTGCCGGCTCATACTCCGAGGCGGCATTTATTCTCCCTTCTGTTTTTCAGGGATCAGGTCCGGTGAAACAATAACGGATTTATTAGCCTTCAAATACTCCGGTTTTACGTCTTTTTTAAGCAGGAACAGATCTTTATTCCCATGACAGGCATTGCATGTCTTGTTCTGGGGGGTCTTCCGCCTGATATTGTGGGGTGTAGTTAATTTCCATGTGGGCAGTTTTTCAAAGTTAGTAAGCCCATTCTTCACATAAAACTTAAATGAATCCTGGTCCACTGGGATATGACGGACTGTGACAAACCTTTCAGGTCTCTTTTTAGTCTGCAAGGGATTCAGACCAATCTTGAAATTAATTGGAGACCCCTTAGTTTTAAAGAACTTAAGACCATGTTTATCTTTACCAACATGACAGGCATAGCAGTTCTTGTATGGCATGGAATGACAGACGTGGCAACTCACCTTATCTTTATGAATCCCGTGGTTTTTGGCGTTTTCAGATTTTTTATCATAGATATCCTTATGACAGCCTACACATTTGGGGCCGTTTTCCACCTCATATCGGTTAGCATAATCCTTTCCGTCCCCGTGCATCTCATCTGCCTTGTGACACTTAGTGCACTTAAAGTATTTCTGCTTGTGTATGTCAGGGGGAATGCCCTTGTTTTTGCCAAAATACTCTTTTTCAATACGGCTCCCGTGACATGCCGTACAGACCTGCTGCATGGGTGGGCTTTTCTGGAAAAGGTGCCCCTCCAATAACCCTCCTCCCACCGATTCTGGACGGCTTATATGACACTGGCCGCAACTGCTGTGGCAGTCATTGCAATGAAACTCTCTGGCGCTATCCACCTTAGCATGAACAGCCTTGTCAGGGTTAACCCTCATATCTATAATTTTCTTGAAT
>Ga0233414_10000653_pt1 | contig 14107 bp, 6 predicted proteins | sample Na_anoxic_10_MG_FD_189020 | JGI IMG/M metagenome (GOLD analysis project Ga0233414, IMG submission 189020) | Seawater microbial communities from Saanich Inlet, British Columbia, Canada - Na_anoxic_10_MG | ecosystem: Environmental > Aquatic > Marine > Inlet | place: Canada: British Columbia...
CCATTACTATTACATATACTTGATTCTGAGCCTATAGCTATATTACATCTACCTGTTACATTAGAATATAAAGCACAATTACCAATACCAACATTATCTTGACCACATAAGCTATTAAATAATGCTTGAGCTCCAACAGCTACGTTATTTGGGGAAACAGCTTTATTTAAAGCTTGATAACCCACAGCTACGTTTCTAGCTGCTGCTGCATTATCTTCTAAAGCTTGGAATCCAACTGCTACGTTTCTAAGACCTGAGTCCGTAGTAAACATAGCTCTTTCACCTATAGCTACGTTTTGAGTTCCTGATGTTAAATTTATTAAAGCGTTTCTACCTAATGCTACACTACAACCTAATCCTGTTTGGGCAATTTGTCCACCTACTTCTAAAGGATGGGTGGAATATGAACTTGTAGCTACAGATAAATAACCATTACTTTGACTATATATTAAATTAGTAGCTCCAAAGAAACTGCCTTCATTATTAAATTGTACTTGACTATTAGTACCTGCTGCTCGAAGATTATTAGGTCTAATATATGATGCCGTTTCAGCTAATCTTACATATGATGCAGTTTCAGCAGTTAAAGCAACACCTGCTAACTCAGCTCGTGATGAGCTTATTGAAGAAAAAGAGGTTTCAGAAAATGAAGCAGATTCAGCTATTGAAGCACTTAATGCAAATGAAGCAGATAAAATACTATTTGACCCATAAGGACCCCAAACATTTGAAGCGGTGACAAAAGATGCTGTTGCAACAGATCCTAATACATAAGAAGCAGTTTGAGCAACTGATGCACTAATAGCATAGGAAGCTGAAGTAGCTGAACTTGCTGCTAAAGTAAAATCTGAAACTAATGATGAGCTTGCTATGGTAGCAAATTCTGAGTATGAGGATGTTAAAGCATATGAGGAAGTAATAACACTATTAGGACCATAGGGACCATCTACTCCAGAACCTGTGATATATGAGGATGTTACTCCTGTTAAACGGGAACCATCTCCTTGAAATGAACCTGAAAAGTCAGAACCAGTAACTATATCTAAAGTTGTAGTTCCAATTACTCCTAATGACCCAGAGATTGTTATATCATATGCGTCAGCCCCCGTTAATGCTTTTATCGATTGAGATACGTGATGAGCTTCTACTGGGAGGCCTGTAATTATGCCGGTAAGTGATAATGTTTTGACCATGTATCTAAGGGTTGTTTGTTATAAATATGTATTTTTACTATTGTGTGTCAAAATTTATTAAAATTGTTGTATCTATATTTCGTGATGTAGGTAAAGGTTTAGCTAATTTTCCAACTGCTAATAATTCATGGTTATTATTGTATAAACCTACAGTGGTAATATAGGGTGCAAAGTATGAACTTGTAGCGAATCCTAACATAGTATCAGTACTACTGCCTGTTAATATTGATGGGTTTGATGAATAGTTGTATTCGTCAGCTCCCATCGTTACTTTATATTGTGTTTCGTATAAAGTATAAGAACTTGAAAATGATACTATTATATCATCTTCATTCATATATGTTTCTATAAAATTGGTTGTTCTAGCTGTTGTACCTCCATAATCATCTTCTCCATAAATAGCGGTACCATAATTACTATCACTAGTTAGTGCTTCAACACTATCATTTGTTAAAATTACCATTCCATGAGGATAAACTACATTTCCAACGTATTGTTTATCTCCTGTTACCATAGTGTATAATCTACCTTCTCCATCATCTAAAATAGATCCACTAATAGGGCTAGATAAAACTAAAGATCCAGGTTGGATTTTATCTCCATATAATTTTGAAGGAATAGAAAATATTCCTACAGGTACCACAGGTTTGAAGAAACTTGATGTGGGGTATGTTTTCTCTGGGTTTAAATCGGTTTGATTATAATTAACATAATTAGTAGTATAATCAGATCCTGTTACCGTACCATCAGGTAAGAAACTAGCTGTATTAGCTAGTGAAACTTCACCATTACTTCCTGAAATATAATTAGAATAATATAAATGTTGGATTGATTCAAAAGCTAGTACCTCTGAAATAAGGGAATTTTCTCCTGTTTGAGTAGTATTATCTAAATATTTACCTGATTTACCTAAATATCTTTCTATGGAAACATCAGGTGATGAAAATGCTGTTACCCCTTCGAATCTAAAACCTTTATTTAGTTCTAGTGGGGATACTATTAAATCTTGAGAGTTTAATTGTTTGAAAGCAGCCATTCATCCTTAAAAATCTAGTTTAACTCTAACAAGTGCTTCTTTTGTGAAATCTTTTAATAAAGGTTTAGATAATTTTGCAACCCCTAATAATTCATTAGCATCATTATATAACCCAATAGTTGTAACATAAACTTGTGGGTTGTTGATAGATGAGTTATGATAGACTTCACCTGTCGCTCCTGTTAAAAACGATGGATTTTCTGTATAATTATATTCTGAGTTTCTTACTCTGACAAAAACGAAATCTGATGATAAAGTTTCTTCACAGTTAAGTTTAAATATCCCCCCATCTTTAATTACTTTAAATAACTTAGATGGGTTTCTAGCTTCAGTATTAGTTCTAACTGTTGATAAACCAATCCCTATATCATGGTTACCTGATGTGACGCCTGAAGAGGGTGGTAGATCTAAAGCTGATCCATTTAATATTATTAATCCTGTATCTGGTAGGAATAATCCATAAGATCCTCTTGTTTGAGTTTCTCCACCACTAAAACCATCATTAGTACCAGGAGTTGATCCTTGTCTAACTACTTGATATGCTCTTTGACTTCCTAAATATGAAGGAATAGTAACATTTAAAGAATTATCTGTTAAAGTTAATGTGTTAGATCCATTTTGTAATTTTAAACTTAAAGAACCAGGTAATAATTTTTCTTTATATCTTGCTCTTTCTAATGAAATAACATAAATATAGGTTGAAGTAAAAGGATTAACTGCGCCAAAAGTAAAAGATGAGTTTTCATCTTCTAAAACTAAAGTTCTAAACTGTCCATATACTGTTGTAGTTGGTGATTTTCCTATTATAGATGAGTTAAATAAAACACCTCCACCTCCTGTTGAATCACCATAAGAAATATCAAACTGAGGTTCAGCTGATATAGATGTTGAAGCTGTTTGATATACAGCTAAGTAATATTCACCTGATACTGAAGCTTGTTCTTGAGTTGATGAGGTAAAAAATGTACTTAAAGTAGCTACTCTATCAGTCCAAACGGTTTGTGATACAGAATCAGCACTAACTAAAAAATCTTCGGCATCTAATCTTTTATATCCCATAGCTTATTAAGTTGTTTTGTTTATTGTTACAGGAATAGTTAATCTAGCTCCACTATCTAATCCAATCACTGTTAGTGTTGTTTGTAGTGTTGTATTATTTCCAAATAAAGTATTAACTGTAGTTGCTGTTAGATTGATTTGTGTACCTGTTACTGTTTTAGAAACACTAGTTCCTATAGTAGTTGTTGTATTAGCAGTAGCCGCGGCATCGGTATTGATTCCTGCTCCTGTAAATGTATTCATTAGTCTTACATCAGCAATAGTAGCGGAATAACCACTTGTTTCAAAAGCTTGTGTATTACCTTGATAATTTAAAGTTTGGGGAGTGATTGCTAATTGAGCTCCTTGTTTTAAAGTAATAGCAGCATATCCTAAATCTAATGCTGGGAGTTTAGCTGTTCCTCTTGGTAAGGTAACTAATTTATATTTCATAATTTGACTCTCATCTGGGAATGCTTCTAATAAAGGCATATTATCTAATGCTTCACCATAATATGAAGAACCAGATGGATGATTTGGATTATATAAAGTATAATCGATTTCATCATCAGATAAGGCAAATTGTGTTATTCTAAAAGAACCGTCATTTCTAGCTAATGCTTCTCTACCCTTTTTTGTTAGGATAGCATCCACGGTCACTACTGAGTTATTTAAATATCCCATTGGTTTATATAGTTATATGTTATAAATATGATTATATTAAGTCTCTTTCAATAAGGTTGGTAATCACCTTATCTGGGTTAGTTTCTAGTTCTTCACTTTGGTATTGAGTTTGTAAAATACCTGGTGAGCTTGATGCTGATGGTGGGAAACCGTATGGTTTTTGTTGATTTAAAATAACAAAGTTATTTGATGGTTTATATCTTCTTATTAGGAAGAAATCTAATGTAGTCCCCTCAGGAATATCTTTATTAAAAGTTACTTCTAATCTATCTTTACCATTAATAAATTTTTTATAAACATTAGTGACTATAAAACTTTTATCTTCTAAATTTTCAAACCTAAATTCATCTCCTTTTTTTACTTCCCATTGATTAGTTACAGCAGGCATTGTTGTAAATGATGGTTCTCTTGAGAAAGGGAAATTAGTATTAGGGCCTGGTGTGTATTCTAAATCATCTTGATAATAATTTGATTTGTGGTTATTATTTAATAACTCATTTTTTAAGTATATTTTATTTCTTATAGTGGTGGGGTTTTCAAAATCCCAATATGGAGCATTAGCTTTACCCAATTCATCTTCAGTGGGGGTGTTTCTTCCTATCAGTCTAAATTGGATATTATTAACATTAGAATTTTCAACTCCAAAGGGATTAAATGATCTTCTAAGATTGAATGGAGAGATACTAGCATTTACATCTTTAGTAGTAGCAAAAAATCTATCCACACGTGCATCTGGGGTAAATGATTGAAGAGGTGGGGATAAAGTGGGGGATATACTACCATCTCTTGTCACTTCTAGTCTAACTTCAGAAGTAGAATAAGAAGGTAATTTAACTTTAAAGGATACTTTCCATTCTAAATAATTTCCTTCATCATAAGATAAACTTTTTACAAAGTTATTTTTTTCAGTTGAGTTTTGATCATTCCAAAGATTATTAACTAAAGTTGTATTAGTAGATGATAAAAAAATTGGGGAGGAACTTAAAGCAGTATATATTTGATGACTGTCAAAATTAATTCTTACACCCCCGTTTTCTCCAAAATTACCTGTTACTCTTTGAATTAAAGGAACACTTGGACTAGGCTCCTTCTCAAATGAATAGCTTCTATTAAATAATAGAGGAACTTCTTCAGCATTTCCTTCTCCTATTTTTTTACTATTACTCCATTGGATTAATCTTACATCAACATCTTCTGGTGATAGATAAGTACCATTAATACTTTTGACACCAATATTAAAACTACCCCAGTTAAATTTATTTAAACTATTATAATATAGTTGAGGGGGTAAGTGTGTAGTATAAAAATTATAATTAACATTTAAATAATATTCATCAGTTAGTGATTCACTATAAGAAGTAATACCAGTATCATTAGAGTATGCTTTTACATTATTTTTTTCAAATATATAATTTACATCTCTAGGGATTAATCTTGTACCATCACTTCCTTCTAAAGTTATTGTGGTACCACTTTTACTAGGTTGAGGTATACCACTATAAGTTCCTTCTGCTATATAAGCTAAATTTCTATAGTTTTCATCACTACCATCAAAAGCATTATTAAAATAAGTTGAAGATCCTGATAGTACTATTGAATCAGAAAATGTATTACTACTATTTTGGGAATATAAGATAGGGGTTGGGTATGATCCTACTTTAAATACTGTAGCTAGTTCTTCTAAATCTTGTAATACATTATTTTCATCAATATTTTGAACTGAAGCCTTAACTGATGTAGGTAAACTATTTACATCATTAAGTTTAAAAGTATTTTTTAAGTTATTTTCTCCTTGTATTGATAAAGAGGGATCTTGAATATCAGTATTTTTATCTACTAAATACTTAACATAGTAAGCAGTTTTATTATTCAATATAGGATAAGGATCTATGACTTTTTCAAAGTATCCTAAATATGTGTTTTTAGATTCAACATTGGGGAGTGATCCTAAGTTATCAGTTGTAAAATAAAAAGGGGAGAGTTTTAAATCATTATTTCCAGAGTTATCTACCAGATTAGAGTTAAATGGTACCGCTATAGGATTATTAACTCCTTCTCTATTTGTTTTACTACCATAATACCTAGGTATTACACTTGAGTATTGTGTATAGTTTGAATCAGGAACAGCAGCCTTTTCAGCTTGGTTATTTCTTATTTGAGATAAGTTTTGAGGTGTTAAACTTCCTGATCCCTCAGATGAAATAGAGTAATCAACATCTTGTACAAACTCAGATTGTCTAGCTACTATAGTATTATTTAAAGTTGGTTGACAATCAAAATCTTTTGCTAATCCTAAGTTATTACTAAACCCTAAAATAGTTTCAGGAGCATCTACATTAGTTTCAGAAGAAATAGACATACTATATTCAGTAACTAAAAGAGCATCATTATGAAGAGTAGGAGCATCTGATACTTGTACTGACATTTTTAACTCATCATTAGATTTAATACTATCTTTAGTTCTATCTATTAAAACATTCATTGTTGTAGGTAAAGTAGTAGTTGTAGTATCTACTGTTGTACTTCCTATAACAGAACCATTATAATAAAGGTTTAGTTTTACTGTTTCCCATACATTACCCCCACCATTTGTTTTTATTTTAACTGAACCTGTTATTCCAATATCTTCTGGTGGTGGAGTAACAAAAGAATAGATACCGCTTTTATCATCTTCATCATGAGTTCTATATACTTTTCTAACTTCTTTTACTATATAGTTTCTAACAGTTCCACCTTGTCTAGCTTCTGAATCTTCCCAACCTACTCTTAAATACACTCGATACATTTTATGTAAGGAGGTATCATACCACCAACTATCAGGTGAAATTTTTGATTTATCACCTATGTTAGTATTACCTGTGTAGTTATGGACTAAAAATATTTCATCATGGGCTTTGAAGTTAATACTAATACCATCATCATAGGGGGAATTATATGTTACAACATTTTGTCTAGCTGCTTGTATCGCTTGTATAGTATCAAGAGATGACATTAAACGAGTAGTTTTAGACAGTTGTTCATTAGATAGATTTAAGACCTTAAACTCAGGAATATTTTCTTGACCATCAATATATACCTCACCATCTTTATAGTAATAGTGGGTATCATTAGATCTACCCTCATCAGTAGAGAGTGTATCTACATTTGTAAAACTCAGTAATATGTTATTAGGTTGTGTTGACATATTTTTATGGTTCGTAATCAGTTATAACTATTTTAAATCCATCTCCATTTGATGGAGGAGCATCTGTAGTTTTATTTCCTTCTCCTTGTACAAGATCAGCAAAATAGATATGGGATTGAAGATAAAAACTAGTTGGGTTTGGTGAGTTTGGTAGTAAAATTCCTTGAAAAGTATTTAATTTCTTTGTTGTGGATTGAACAGTTGTGTCAATTTGTTTATACCAACTTCCATTGTATTGTTTTTCCCCATTTACCCATGCTATTTGTGTATTTTGATATAATAAAGATGGTATACTTTTGTTATAATCAGAATTTGTTACATATCTATAAGATGTTTCCCAATCTCCATTAGAATCTTGTACAGAAGACCAAATAATAGGAGCACCATAAGAGTTTGAAACTGATTGGTCATATCTTGGGGATGGAATATTTAGTTTCCAATCATAATCAACTTTAGTAGTATCACGCATAAACCCGTCATATGGATGGGTTCCTATTGGGAATTCAGTTCCATTATAGTATCTAGTTATTCTTACCGTGTAGACCCCAGCTGGTGGGAGATCATTTTCACCATGGAGACCTAGTGTATAAGCTTGACTGGTATTGGATTTAGTAACCCGGAATGAACTTAAATAAATATTATCTTTTAACTTACTAAGTTTAGTATTTCCTTCAGATGGTTTATACACTTTACCTCTTGCAATAGTCTTATTTAGGTAGTAATCTTCTTCAGATGGGATCCCTTGACCCAATTTTCTTTCCCTTCTTTTTCCAGTTTCAAGAATTACAACATTGCTTAATGAAAGTGGAGAGTAAGTATTTGAAGAAATGTTTCCTATAGGGTTGGGAGTTGCGATATTATGGTTAAAGATAGAATATCGATATGGAAATGTTCCACTAACGTCTGTACTAACCCGCCAAGTAGCTATATCACCAGTTGAATTATATATTTCAGCACAATATTTTATACTATCAAATTTCCCTGGTTTAAATCCATAGGTAAGGAAAGCACTTTTACCATTTTCTATTGAACTTCTTTCTATTGGAAATTGAGTTTGGTCATTTAAATAAGAAGCAGGAAGAGTTGTTAAAGGAGCTCCAGCTTTAATTATTGAATTATCATGCCATTCATATCTACCGTCAGTAAATCCAAATATTGGGGTTTCTTCAAATAAAATGTCAGTTCCTGTAGCGCTATTTGGGAATTCTTCTTTATCTTTAATAACTAAAACACCATCTTTTAAAATAAACTTATCAGCATTTGTATCAAATCTTACAGCTATAAAGTTTGTATTTCCTGCACCTCCTCTATTGCTTAATGCTTGAATATAACCACAAGCATTAACAGAAGGAGTAGTAATAATTTTAATAGCTACTAATTTTATTGGTCTTACACTTCCTCCACTTAAATCAGTGAAGGTGGTTTGATTTTTAAATCCTGATGTTCCTCTCATAAACCAAGGTAAGGTAGAAAGAGTATTAATAACATCTTCCCATTTTAGATTATCAGCTCTACTTATTTCTTTAGCTCCAACATTAAATCCTTGGAAGTTGCCTCTTTGAGTACCTCTAGTATTTATATAATCATTATAATCTTCTAAATATGTAGCTCCATTCCAACCTTTAAAATACTGTTCTGTTGGGTAAGATGTAGTAGCTGGGAAATATCCTTGGGGGTGAGATGATACTATTCCAGTAGCTAACACAGGATTAGCAGGAGTACCTGATGATGAAGCATGCCATATCATATCTCCTGTTACACTAAAGTTAAAGTTTGTTTGGGTAGAGTTATCAGCACTCACCGCATTATATGGTCTTACACTTTTTACTTTATAAGAAGTAAACTTACTCTTAACTAAAGTATTTTCTAAAGTCCAAGTGTATACTCCACTATCTAAAGTAGTTCCATTTTGATCTTTAGGATTAGTTAGATTTAAACTTAGTTGAGTTAATTCTCCTAAAAAGAAAGTAATATCAGATCCATCTTTAGAGGTATTTGATATTTTTATACATTCTACACCAGAATCTCCTACCCATAACCAAGCAACTCCTTTAACAGGGGAAAGGGTTTGATTAGAAAATTCTTCTTGAGAGTAATTATCTTTTGTTAAAAATACAGGAGAGATTGTATATGCTGATGAATATTTAGGGGTTGTGAATCTAGAACAATCTACTCCTCTAGCATTAACATTTAAAATAGAAACATCAGTTCCAAATTGGTTTGAAAATTCTCCTGTATAGAATTCACTTTGATCATTTCTAACTTTATTAATAGGACCATCTAAGGTTTGAACTACTTCTGACCAACTTTGGGTTAATTCAAATTGTGAACCACTAGTTTGAAAACGTTCAAAACTACCACCTGTTCCTCCTCCAAAACTTTCTATTTGTCCAGTTGAACCACTATATGTTACATCTTCTGTTGTAGGAACAATACGTTTTCTTCTATTTCTTTCTAATAAGTGTTGTTTGACTACAACTCCAGAAGTAAGAGATACATCAGATGGAGTAAAGTTATCAATCATTTTAAATAATGAATTATCAAAAAACTTTACTAATCTAACAAAATCAACTAAATCATAGGATTTAGTATATTTTTCAAAATATGAATTTCTTAATCTATCTAAATCAGGATAATTTTCACCTATTTTATCCATTTCTCTTACATCACCTATATAGTCTCCTAAATTAAAATATCCTATTTGGGATATAATATCTTTATCTATTTGAGTTTGAGGTGATAAAGTAGTTTCAACATATTTTATATCAGGATCTTTAGAAGTTAAAGAACTATCTTGTTGTACACTTCTATACAATGATAATGTATCTCCCGTTGATATAGTTGAAGGAACTACTTGTATCTTACTTGCCTTTCCTGTTCTAATACCTGACGGGACTTGATTTTTAGATACTATTTCAACGTTGGGTAAGTAATTTTCGTTAATAATATTATATCCACTACCACCAACAAATGAAGAAGTTGTTTCCCATGACCCTGATATTTTAGGGTGTATGGAAGTTGATCCTGTAAATAATTCTCCTCCTAAAGAAGCTCTAAATGTTAACTCATTTGGGGATGAATTAATAGCACTCCCTTGAATTGAGCTTGGATTTAAAACGTAGTTATGGAATACTTTTTCAGATACATTTTTATTATAATATCTAATTTCTTGTAATGAACCTGAGAGGTATTTTTGTTCTCCAATAGGATATGCTTTACCAAATCTAATTATAGTGGAATTATCCCAATTATCAGTAGCAGCGATAATACTACCTGAAGATGAATACCCCACCTGTTGCGTTAACTGATAATCTGATGATTTGTTAGCAGCATATACTGTGAAACTATCGGGGGATGTTGGATGGTAGTTTACCATCACTGACCACCAATCACCATTATAAAATGGTAAGTTAATAACAGTGCCTGCTCCACCTTCTCCTTCAGGTTGTAATTTTAATTTAGCGTATTGATAATAAGGAGTTGGGATTGATCCACTATATGAACCAGATACTCCTCCACTATTATCATATTCTAAAGATAATAATACGTCTTGATCAGTTTGGAATAATGATTGAGTTGCTTGTACTGTGGTTTCAGCTGATAAGATTTCTTGGGTTTGAAATCTAAACATAACGCTAGCAGGTACATCATTAAATGAATTCCAATCACTATTTAAAACAAATGGTGTTTCTACAACATTAAGTAGACCATCCATTTTTAATTTGTAATTAAATACTTCTTCAGGTTGATCGTAAACAATATCTTCTTTAACTCTACCTCCAAATTCTTTAACCTCTAATATAGTTGAAGGAACACCTAAAATTGAAAGGAGTGTTTTTACACCTTTCATTGTACCTTTTGATTTTAAAAGGAATGGTAGGTTATGATATAGTTTTTTATAAATTCTAGAGTTAACATCATTTAGTGGAATTATTTCATTAGATCCACTAATTTGACTTGTTACTATTTCTTGTCCCTCTTGTGGGGATGAACCTGTGATATTTGATATTGGGAAGGATGAACCATCAGGAGTAACTCCTAAAAATGCTGCGAATAGATCTTCAGTACCGTAGTTGTTTTGGTATACTTTTATCCCAAACTCTCTAATAGCATCAGCTACTAAATCTTTAGATATACCATAATCTAAGCGGTTATCAGCATTAAATCTATTTGTTACATCTTTAGTATATAACCAAATATTATCAAAATGTTGAGCTATCATATCAATGAATAACCCATAATTTTGATTATTAGAATCCTCAACTAAATATTCTGGGATTGTATTATGTAATTTATCTAAGTTATTTTCATCATATAATGAAGCGGATAAAGCTACTCCACCATATGTTGATAAAGATTCGTTAGCGCTACCCAACCAATTTATAACCTCAGTACTATCCGTTGGATACAATTGATATGGGAAAGTTGAACCTGATTTGGGCCAGCTAAAGTGGGATCCACTATTAAAATAGAGGAAATATTCATATCCGTCAAAATTTTCAATAGTTGAATTTATAGTTGTCTCTAATGATGCTTTTGATGATGAATAAGATGGGGTATTAGTTGTTGGTCCCGATATTGAGTTTATGTATTGGGATAGTTGTGTTTGGGTATTTTCTATTACTTTAACTTTATAATAAAAGTTTTCTAAACGTGTCAACGCAGAAGAAAATTTTATAAAATCTCCAAACTCCCCATAATTAACATTTATTTTAATCCCTTTATCAGATAATAAAGAATTTAGTTGTTGTAATGAAGAAGTTTGAGGTGTAGATAAAAGAGTTGAAAATGATACTGTTTCACTTGCTTCCCCTACTTCTTGAACTACTTTAATATTATAATTAGGACCTTTTATAAACTCATAATCCTTAACTTCAATAATCTCTTCTGGGAATTCAACTTTATAAGCTTGAGTGGTGTTTAACTCTTCAGCTACCCATAATTGAGATTTAATACCAAATTCCTCAGGTAAAGGATCATATAGTTTTATTAATATAGTAGATTCCTCTTCATCATCATCTAACCCAATGTTGTTAGCTATAACAGTTTTATTATTACCAAAGTTAAGGTAAAAATCTACGAAATGGTTTTGTGATTCTCTATATTCAATAAATTCATTAACAGAACTAGTAAATGGAGTAATATCTTCATTTACATCTAATCTTAATTCAGTTCTATCCGTAGATATTTCTGAAATATAAAATCTGGTTTGGGAATTTGAATTACAACGTTGTCTGTAAAAAGAATAATTTACAAAATAACTACCTTGATCAAATCCACTATTGGTTAAATCCTCAGAGGGGTTTACTAAAACATCACCTTGTTTTACATTATATGAAAGGTATGGTGTGTTTGAGGATAAAGGATAAATTAAATTTTTATTAATATCATAAACATGATACTCAATATAATCGCTAGAAGAAGTAAAAGCAGTATCTAATTCAATAAGTGTAATTAGATCTATATCTTGAGATTCATACTCCTGATATTCAAACGTTTCAGGATTCACTGGGAGTGTGATAATTTTATCTTCCATGCCTATTCGTTAGTTTGAATTTGTTCTTCTGCTTGTTTTATGAGAGACCCTACATCAATGTCTTCACCGGTTTGGAATTTAGTAACTTCAACTTGCAATTCCAAATTTTCTTCTCTTAAACCTGATATTTCTTCCCTTAGTGCTTCTATTTCTTCTTGTATTAAATCGAAATTAATATATTCCCCACTAGTTTTAACTAGATATTCATGTGAATTAGTAGCCCCGTTAGCTGGGATTTCATAAAATAAATCGTTGTATAGTTGAAAAAATTGATTAACATCTACTTGTGATGCTAGATCTTCTTGTAAAGTAGTAACACCCAATTCACTAAATTGGGTATCGATGGTTTTTATGTATTGACTTTTAGAAAATACATTCTTTTTAAGATCTACTTTTCTTTCCGCCATAACTATCCATTTACTACTTTAAAGTATAATTCATCTTTATAAACTAAAACAGTATTATTAATTTCGGTTTTAATTACAACTTCATAATTTCTTTCAGGTTCTAAACCATTCATATAAAGAGTGAAATAGTTAGAAACATCATCTGCTGAAATTTTGGTGTATTGAGTATCAAAATCAATTACATACTCATTAGTATCTAAATCTTTTACAGCATAATATGATGATGTTGGGAGAAGATAATTTTGAGTATATATACTACCTGTTTGGTAGGTTCTTTCTGGGTATTTAGGTCTTACATTTAATCTAAATCTATTAATAGAGTCTTCATAAAATACTCCAGGATTTTCATCTAATGACATAAATACATCTTCTGTTTGTATTTCACTTAAAGAAGAACTATAAATAGTATCGTCCCACCTAAATTCTAATTGTGGTGGGTATATGGTATAGGTATCTACTGAATAGAATTTAACATCGGGTTGTGATCCTCTAGAAACATCATTTTCTATAGAATCTTCCCATTTAACTATAAAACCATAATTAAAAATATCAGATTGTTGAAAATAAGAACTACTTACGGTATTTTCATAAGCGTATCGATTAATATTATTTCCTGATAAGTACCATTGATTTACAATAAAACTTACATCAGCATTAATATCTTTTTGAGTTCTTACATTAAATGATTGGGTAGTAGGTAATGATACACCAGGATCAATAGAACCTGTATACCAAATTCCACCTCCAGGTTGGTCAGAAGTAAATGAAGCAGTTACAAACCTATCAAATGATGAAGTAGGCCATTGCAAATCATTATTTCTATACCCCCAACTTACTCCATCTTGAGTTGGTGGGGAGTTTTGGAAATATCCTGTACCATTAGTCCATGAAGATGCTAACGGCCATATTTCAAGAGTCATATCTTGATTTATATTTTCCGCTGTGGCTACAAAATTTCTTAGGTTAATTTGATAATCATTCGTTTTAATTAATTCTTCAAATATGTAATCAATTTCATATTGAGAATAT
>Ga0233414_10000654_pt1 | contig 14095 bp, 9 predicted proteins | sample Na_anoxic_10_MG_FD_189020 | JGI IMG/M metagenome (GOLD analysis project Ga0233414, IMG submission 189020) | Seawater microbial communities from Saanich Inlet, British Columbia, Canada - Na_anoxic_10_MG | ecosystem: Environmental > Aquatic > Marine > Inlet | place: Canada: British Columbia...
TCAGGTTCTTTTTAGTCTTCTCAATGTTTAATTCCTGGAGCCTTGTGTTTATTTCAAGTTCCCTGAGTGCTTCAGTAATATAAGTGAGTCCAGTTGAAAATGAAAACCGGTTGAAATACTTTTGGTCTATATAGTATTTATTCAAGTTTTGAGTTGCGATTTTAACAGTAGGTGCGTTGTCCAAAGCGTGTGATATGTAAAACTCCAATTCCAAAGTTTTCAGTATTTCCTCTTCAAAAGCATAAACATAATCATCATAGGAAAGTGGATAACCGACCTTGTAGTTAAATGCGCGCAGCGTTGACTCAAATTTTCTTTCCTTTGAAAGGGCATTGTTTTCAGATGCCATTGCATTGTATTCCAAGTTCAGCAAATCACCGTTTGAAATGAATCCCAGCCCATTTTTCTTTTGACCGCTTGCATATTCAGCTTTTGATTCATATGCAGTAATAATTGCATCATTCATGGATTCTTCTGCAGAATAAAGATTGATAAAAGAAGTCCTGAAATCAATTGAAAGCCATGTTTCCCGGGTTTTAATGGCATCAAGTTTGTTTTCAATATTGTAATCAACCTGAAGTATACTTTTCTCTTTTGTGGCCAGGGATTTGGCATAATAATATGAGCCGCCCCTGCTAAGGTGCATGTCCTTATACTTTTCTATGTTTTCTACCCGGGTTTCAAGCAATTCTGCATATTCTTCAATAAATTGGGCCAGCTGTGCATCGCTCCCAATATAAATTTCTTCGGGAGAATCACCTTCCTGTGAAAAAGCTATAGCAGGAAACAATGAAATTGCAAGAATTATAATTATTGCAAGTGTTTTCTTCACGAAATTACCTCCATTACACTGCCAAAATTATACCACATGCCGTCAGTTGGTTAGACATCTACGCAACTTTATTTACAAAAAGTTCACAATTAGGCACCGTACCGGAAATCCCGAAGGGATTGAGGAACGGTGCCGCGGATGAAAACTGCGTGCGGCGTATCGCAGGAAACATGGAATCAAGCCGAGAAACGCCATAGCAGTTTTCCGCATAACAGGATACGAAGACAGCGAAGGTACCGCAGATAGCGAACGTACCGCAGACAAAAAAAGATACCATGGTTGAGGAACGTCGCCGGTGACCTGAATGACAAATTCATCACCATAGTTCATAACGGATGCATTTTGTCATTTGGGAACATTCAGTAGATCGAGGAACGGTGCTGCGGATGAAAACCGCATACGACAACTAATTACCCATGGGAAAAGATTGTTTGCTGTTACTCATCCCTAGGATTATTAGACGATTGTTTAAGTTGTGATATATATTTGGTAAGGGTATAATTATTTAAAAGGAAAAAGCAGGTTAAAATGATTAAATTTTGCAGTCTCTTCAGCGGCAGCAGCGGTAATTCGCTTTTTATAACAGACGGGAAGACCCGGATTCTAATTGATGCAGGAATTACCGGCATAAGGATACGAAAAGCACTTGAATCAATAGGGGAGAACCCAATGGATTTGGATGCTTTGGTTGTGACCCATGAACACAGCGACCACACAAAGTGTGCAGGTGTTATCACCAGAAGATATGGTATTCCCGTTTATGCAACAAAAGGCACATGGGACGGTATGTCAAGGTATATTGGACCTGTAAATGAAGCTAACGTAATGCATATCAGTGCTAATACTGATTTTCAAATTAAAACAATAAAAGTACATCCGTTTTCTATTCCACATGATGCCAGGGATCCGGTCGGATTCTCTTTTTTCTCAGATGATAAAAAAATCACGGTTGCCACTGATATAGGAATTATGAATGATTTAATATTTGAGAATATAAAAAACAGCGACTTAGTGATGCTTGAATCCAACCATGATATAGAAATGCTGGATAACGGAAATTATCCGTATTATTTAAAGAAAAGAATCAGAAGCGACCACGGTCATTTATGTAATGAGATGGCAGGAAAGACCATTGCTGCGCTGGCAGAACAGGGTGCGAAGAGGTTTGTAATCGGGCACTTGAGTCATGAGAATAACAGTCCGGAAGTTGCTTTCCAAACAGTTGCCTCTCACATATCGGGAAATGGTTATACAATTGGCGAATCAATCGAATTGTATGTAGCCCGCAGGGATGAAACCAGTCAGGTGTTTGAAATATGAGAATAAAACTGGTTTGCGTAGGAAAGCTAAGAGAAAAATACCTAAAGGATGCGTGTGCTGAATATTCAAAAAGAATATCAGGTTTTGGTAAGATTGAAATTATTGAAGTACAGGATGAAAAAGATGACAGGCATGATTGTTTATCTGTTGAAGCCAATAGGATATTAAAAAATGTACGAGAAACTGATTATGTTGTGTCAATGGAAATCAATGGGGAAATGCTATCAAGCGAACACTTTGCAAAAAAGATGTCATCATTGGGAGTCAGGGGAAAATCGGACATAACCTTCGTTATAGGGGGCTCAACGGGGCTTCATGACTCTGTGTCGACTCGGGCCGACTTTAAACTCTCTTTTTCAAAAATGACTTTTCCCCACCAGCTAGCTAGGATTATACTGCTCGAACAAATTTACAGGGCATATAAAATTAACCAGGGCGGCAGTTATCATAAATAAAAATATGGGGGTGTGCTATGAAAATATTGGATATGACCCCGGAGCATGAACAACTGTATTTCGTTTGTCTGGAAGACTGGTCGGACGAAATGGCTGAGGCCGGAAATCACAAAGCCCGGTGGTATGAAAAGATGAAGGACAAAGGCCTTCGGGTAAAGCTTGTAGCAGATGACGAAGGTAATATAGGAGGAATGATTCAATACATTCCGATTGAGCACTCGTTTGTCAAAGGCGAGGATATGTATGTGATTCTCTGCATATGGGTCCACGGACACAAGGAAGGCCGCGGAGACTTCCGGGGAAAAGGAATGGGCAAAGCCCTGTTAAAAGCAGCAGAGGATGATTCCAGGGCTGTGGGCATGAAGGGTATTGTGGCATGGGGTGTTACAGTGCCGTTTTTCATGAGGGCATCATGGTTTAAAAAAAATGAGTATAAAAAGGTGGACAGGGACGGCATAACAGCTCTTCTATGGAAGCCTTTTAGTGAAGACGCGGTCATACCGTCGCTAATATTAAAGAAAAAGACCCCAGGAAGGGGTAGGGATGAAGTTGCTGTGGATGTTTTTATGAACGGATGGTGCCCTGCGCAAAATATAGTTGTTGAAAGGGCGAGAAAAGCAGCGGCCACATTCGGGGATAGAGTCAACTTTATGATACATGAAACCAGTAATAGAGAGGAATTTGATGAATGGGGAATTATGGATGCTCTGTTTATAAACGGAAAAGAAGTCAATACCGGACCGCCGCCGTCATATGAAAAAATATACAAACTGATGGAAAAGCAGGTTAAAAAGCTTAAGAAATGAGGTAATCAATGAAACTGATATCATGGAATGTGAACGGACTGCGTGCATGTGTTAAGAAGGGCTTTGAAGAGTTTTTTTGGGAGTGCGGGGCGGATATTTTCTGCATTCAGGAAACTAAACTTCAGGAAGGTCAGATTGATCTTGCGCCTGAAGGTTATTTTGGATATTGGAATTATGCTGAGAATAAGGGATACTCTGGAACGGCAGTTTTTACAAAAGAAAAGCCGATTTCCGCTGTTTATGGCATTGGAATCGAAGAACATGACATGGAAGGCCGTGTTATTACACTTGAATTTGATGATTTTTACTTGGTGAACATATATACTCCTAATTCAAAACGTGAATTAGAGCGCCTTGATTACAGGCAGATATGGGAAGATGAAATAAGGAATTACCTGATATCACTTGATGAGAACAAACCTGTGATACTCTGTGGGGATCTTAATGTAGCACATAAGGAGATTGACATAAAAAACCCGAAAACGAACAGAAAAAATGCGGGATTTACAGATGAAGAAAGAGGAAAAATGACGAATCTACTGGATTCCGGGTTTACTGATTCTTTCAGGTACTTTTATCCAGATAAAGCTGACATGTATTCCTGGTGGTCATACATGGGTAATGCCAGAGCCAGAAATACCGGATGGCGTATAGATTATTTCATTGTTTCTGACAGACTTGGTGGAAAACTTGATGATGCGGATATACACATGAATGTTATGGGCAGCGACCACTGTCCCGTTGAACTTAAATTAGAAATATAGCATAATTTAACAGGGGAAGAAAAATGTTACAAAACAGATTAATTAATCGAACAACTAAACTTTCAGGGGAATCGGTAAAATTAGTATTGCCCGGTAACCTGCAAAAAGACATCTTCGAGAGACTTGCCGAAGCAATAAAACAAAATTCGGGGTCCTTTGAAATTCTGGTAAATCCGGAACGGCAAACAATTACAAATGCAAACGGTCCGATAATACTGGCAGGAAACCTTGCCGACAATATGTGTGTTGAGTATTTGTACTATCAATTTCTCAGTGCAACGGATAAATGGTATCCGGGTCCGGATGGATATGAAATCAGAACTCTTTCTGACCCGTTTGGTACCGGATTCAATATAATTCACTTAGGATACTCTGATGTTAAGGGGCTTATTACGGCAGTTGGCATATTAGAAGACGAGATAGGTGTAGAAATCCCGCACATGAACGTGATAAATCCGACAAGGCTCCATATGTCAGACGAGTATGCCATGCACATTGCAAAAGATATCCTTGATGATAAAACCGACACATATTTTTATTCGATTAGACCTGAAAACAAAGGATATATGGCATATCTGACCGGGAACAAAGAAGTATTAGAGGATTATGTTACCGCTATGGAACACATCCTGGGTGATCCTAAGCATCACCTGATGTTTTATAACCGGTACACCGTATGGCGTCTGCTGGAAGTTACAGGCATGATTTCAGGAAAGATTGTTTCTGAATATCCGAATTTCTTCCTTGAATGGGTACGTTCAGATGAGGGAATTGGCTCAATAGACAAACATCAGTACCAATCGCCGTATCTATCAAGAAATAACCACGGAACCATTCCCGCATTGGCAATAAAAATGTTTTCCGGTTACTTAAAAACATATCATCCTGATGTAGAGGACAGGGAGTATTTCGAGGAAATGGCCGATAATGTCTATGCCCCTTATTTCAACGGCAGCTGGAAACCCCAGTGCGACGGATTATGCCACGGGTGGTGGTTATCCCAACCTGTATTGCTACACTACGGCCTGGCGGATCCTGATAAAAAATATTTTGTCTACGGAGGTGCAAAGAGAGCAGCTGAATGTGCTATAGCTGTAATTAATAACATGGGATATCTTACGGCTGCCGGCGATACGAACATGAGGCGGCAGCACCCGGGATTCAGCCTTAGGATTGCAGCAGCATACTATAAGGACGGCAGATATAAATTCGCTAACGACATCCTTCCGTTTGAATATGCTAACAGCGGCCAGATGTCAGCCATGCCAAGACAGTTTGATATTGGACTTGAGCCGGTTTCGCCGAGTGCCGGAACCACATTTGTGCCTCTGGACAAGCTCATTTATGAGACCTGGGAGCATGAAGACGAGGATTATGCCAAAACAATCTCAGATACTCCGCCTGACGCATCAATAGATAAATGCTTTGATAAAATCAGCTTCAGGGCCGGATGGTCGGAGGAAGATGATTATATGCTGATTGACGGCCTCGGCGGAGGGGGACACTCTTATTCAGATGCCGGGGCGATTCTTGAATACTCAGTATTCGGCATCCCGTTCCTGGTATCTGAAGATAGACTGACTTATGTGGAGCCTGAAAATCATAATATGCTGACAATCAGCAGGGACGGCATTAGAAAAGATATACCGGCATTCCCGGTTCTTGAGGAGATTAATAAATATGAAGACGGAATGTCTTATGTGCGTTTTATATCAATTAACAATAACGGCGCTGACTGGACAAGGGAGATTTATTTCATCCCTGGTATTGGTGCGGCAATACGGGATACAGTAGAAGCAGTGGAAGATGGAGAATTCTCCATAGAAGCGCATTTTAGAACACCAGGTTCAGTAATGCCCAAGGAAGATGGATTTATCAGCATGCGAAAAAGTGATAACAGCGGTATGATTGCTTTCATACTGACAGGTTTCAATGATGAAGACACGAATATTTCGTTTACAAGACAAAATTACTCGCATCTTTTTAGGACTCCGCCCGGCGGGAATGAACCGGAGTTTGACTGCCTTGACAACAGGAAGCTTTTTACTAAAAGATATAAGGTCAACAGGTTTGAAGTAACAGGATATAAGGCAAAAAGAAATCTTATACTTGAAAAGGGCGATTCCGTTGTTTTCACTCATTTCATTAGTGCTGATAAGGATACCGAAAGACCTGTCCTTTCAAAAGAAACGAATGAAGGCCTGATGATTGAAAAAAACGATGTTACAAAGGTTTTGTCTTTTCATAAGAAACACATAGAACGCGAAGTTTCATATAACGAAGCAGAACCGGCTTTTGATTTCTTTGCTGACCTTGTTTATGAAGGAAATGATGCATATACTACTATAGCGAAAACAGAAACCGGATATGTTACAGGCAATGCCTCGGGCGACATAGCAGTATTTGATGAAGCTGGCAGCATGTTATGGAAAGTAAAGGAGGACGGTCCGGTCAATGCGGTTTGCATGGACGACGGATTTCTCTATGCTGGTATTGGCCACAACATCCTAAGTGCCTATAGGAATGGTGTAAATATCTGGAAAAGACAGTTTGACCGTATCCCTACTATGTATTACTGGTGGGAGTTTGAGACGCCGAGGATTGTGTCGGTATCGGCAGTCAATGGTTTGATATTCGCAGGATGCGGGGACAACCATCTGCGCTGCTGGGATCATGAAGGCAATGAAAAGTGGGCATATTATTTTAGGGCTGCAGTTCCTTCAAAGTTTACAGTCATTGATATTGACGGAGACGGGGAAAAAGAGATTGTCATTTCAGGCGGGTCACTAGGTGCATACTCACAGATTGAAATTATTAACTTTGAAGGTAAGCTCAAATACCGTGCGAATGAACCTATTGGAGCAGGTTGGACCAGTTTTACTTCGTCAATCAATGTGTTTGAAAGATTTGGTGAAAGATATATCCTTCAGGGTGTTAATAGGAATGAAAATTTCGTTTTGAAGAAATTTACAGGATTGGAAAGCAACGGATATTTCAATACTGTGTTTTCGTATAAACTTGCAGGGGCTGTCTCTGCTTTGTTAGTGGACGATGACACTATTTATTCCGGAACTTCCCTTGGATTCCTGTCGGCTTATGATATGCAGGGCAATAGGAAATGGTTAACATCCTTAAACGGAGGGATACGGTATATTGCAAAAATTCCAACCGGACTGCTTGTGATTGAATTGGACGGTACGCTCTACAGGCTGACTGAAAACGGAAAAATCGATACCATATCCATGGATTCCATGGTTGCTAAGCGGGTAATTGAATACAACGATAAACTGATAATGATCCAAGGCAGCGGTATCTACAGTGTCTTGAAGGAGCCTGTTGATGAAGAGTTTTAAAATATGCCAGATTGGTTGCGGCGGCATGTCTGTCAGGGGGCATGGTCCTGCTTTAATGAAGTATGCGGATGAATATCCGGGAACAATACTCGCCGGTTGCTGTGATTTAGATGAAGAAAAAGCTGCTGTTTTTAAAAATTCATTTGGTTTTTATAAAGCTTATACACACTGGAGAAAGATGCTTGATGAAATCAAGCCTGATGCTGTCAATCTGGTTGTTCCGGTTAGGTTCACTTCTGAAATTGCCGCGGAAATAATAGGTCTGGGATACAATTTGCTTACTGAAAAACCACCGGGAATGACGACAGGGGAGTGTCGTCGTATTCTTTATGCTATTGAGAAAACCGATGTAATAGCAATGGCTGCTTTTAACAGAAGGTTCATGCCATTGGTGAAAAAATTAAAATCAATGATTAGTAATATTGTCATTGAAAATATAAAGTATGACCTTTTTAGAACTGGAAGGAAAGACGCTGATTTTTCAACTACTGCAATCCACGGAATAGATATGGTAAAAATGCTGGGAAACAGCAATTACATCAGCATCAATATAGAATACCAGGAGCTTGACAGCACTCCGGTAGGAAATATCTTTCTAAACGGAACCATGGAATCCGGTACAGCTGTTTCGCTGAATTTCTATCCCGATTCAGGTCTCACAGCCGAACGCACAACAGTATTTGCCGGTTCGAAGACCTGGTTCCTGAATATCCCGATTTGGGATTGCCCGGATTATCCCGGAAGTATTCTCTATTATGAAAACGGGTACTTAAAAGAAACAATAATTGGAGAAGAAACAGATAAATTCATATCCAGTGGTTTTTATGATGAGCACAGGGACTTCTATGAAGCAATCCGAAAAGACTTAGACTTTCCGAATACAATAGAAGATTCCCTGCAGTCTGTTGAGATAATGGAATTATTGAGACATAGAAAAACTACTTAGTAGAAACACAATCATACTGGTATTACACATAAGACGGGAAAAGCTGGTTATAAAAAAAGTTCACAATTTGTTCATAGAATAATAACAAAGAGTTCATAATTTGAGACTATACTTTCAGTATACAATTTATTAACCTTAACCCTTATTCCCCCCAGGTAGGCTGCGTCCCCCGCAGCCTACCTTTCTAATTATCAGACTTGCTGTGTTTTGATTACTTCACATTTCGCTTGATAGTGAAAAAGCCCTTCGGGCAAAGTTCTAAAAATGCGAAAAAGCCCTTCGAGCAATTTCGCGGGGGATTGAAATACATAAAAACATATGTTATAGTGCCCTTGCCGGCATCCGAATTGGAGCTGGACATCAAAAAAGAAGGATTTTTCGATCGGCATCCGTAAGGAGTCGAAGCGGAGGTGAATCATGAACACATCGAGTAAGACGTACAAGCTTGTATTATCGGCTATGCTGGGGGCAATAGTGATTGTTCTTGGTGTAACTCCTTTGGGATTTATACCATTCGGGCCAATGAAACTGACGATACTTCATATACCGGTAATCATAGGTGCAATTTACGGCGGACCTGCAGTTGGAATGACCGTAGGATTGATTTTTGGAATCATGAGTGTTTTTCAGGCACCCGGGGATATTACATTCGGGCCGGTATGGGCAACAGGAGAGATTAAAAATTATCTATTAATCGGCGTCACTGCAATTGTCCCGAGAATTTTGATTGGATTAACCGCGGCACTTACATTCAAAGGAGCAAAAAAAATACCTAGGAAAGCATCACTTGTTGGACTTGGCATTGTCGGTGCAGGCATGCTGGCATTTTCAATCTGGAAATTAGTCGAGATGATATCGGCAGGCGAATCTTTTTATATGTATATTATCCTTATCGCGGCAATTATCGGGGTAAGTGTATGGACGGCGCTTACAATTGGCAAGAGAAGTATTAGCGTAGTGCTTGCCGCAGGCGTTGGAACATTGACGAATACAATACTCTTCCTTACGCTGACATATATATTCTTTGGGAATTTATTTGCTGAACTTTTTGAAACCAGCAGAAAAGCAATTGCTGATATTCTAGTGACTGCAGGAATAACAAACGGAATACCCGAGTTAGTTGTATCAATAGTTTTGATATCTGCAATTGCAGCAGCAGTCAAGCCAAAAGAACTGAAAGAATTAAGTGGTCACTGATTTTAAATCTATAAAAAATTGCCCCTAGGGGCAATTTTTTGTTTTTTATATAATGTTAATCCAAACGGTCATATCGCCGGGATTTCGGTTTGTCCACATTGAGTATGGGATGGCTTTTATTTTAGTTTTTTCATAATCAGGCGAGTAGGGGCGGTACAGTACATCGCCGAATTCTTTAGCAGATAATCTGTATGCAGGGCCCGTCAGATAAGTGCAGCCACCTAGTAAGCCGGGATCATAAATTGCGGTGAATTCTTCATAAGGCCTGACTGCCAGGGCAGCTAAATGATTCCCGTTATCCTCTTCTTCAATACAATAAACTATAGGGCCTCGCTTTAATGCTATTTTCCTTACATTATGTCTGACATATGGGTGTGCCTGTATTTTCTCAACAGGCATTTCAAGAACGATGTCAACTTCGTCTCCGTTATGCCATGTCCTGTCAATATATGCATAACCCTTTTTAAATTCTGTTGTTGTATCTCTTCCATTGACCCTAATACTAAGCCTTTTGCACCATCCGGGAATCCTTAGTGCCAGATTTTTCTGGCAATCGCTGTTGCAATTTACCTTGAGTTTAATATCTCCGTCCCAGGGATAGTTGGTTGATTGTCTAATTTTCATGCTTTCATGTGCAAACTCAGAATCCCCGTATAAATTTACATAAACCGTATCACAGTCGTATGAGTAGAAGTACTGCCCCAGCGATGAAAGGAGCCGTGCGATATTTGGCGGACAGCATGCACATCCAAACCATTTCCTGCGTTTATATCCCATGTTGCTCTTGATTTCAAGGGTTTCTTCATCAATCGCCCTGGCTTCAACAGCGAGGGGATTGGCATAAAAGAATTCGGTTCCATCAAGTGAGATGCCCGACATAACCCCATTGTGCAGGGTCAGTTCCATGGTGTCGCCGTATTTACCGTTTCTTGTTATGTTAAGCATCCTGCTACAGAAGAATACCGAAGCAATAGCTGCGCATGTTTCAGCATATGCAGTCTCATTCGGTAGGTTATAGTCATATGAGAATCGTTCTATGTCATGGGTGTCTCCGATGCCTCCGGTTATATACATGCGCTTATTGACCATATTGTCATACAACTTTTCACAGGCTTCAAGCAGCGCTGTATTTCCGGTTTCTTCTGCAATATCAGCGACTCCTGCCAGATAATAAAGAGCTCTGACAGAGTGTCCTTCGATAGTTTTCTGTTCGGTTACGGGTGCATGTGCCTGTACATAGGCATATGGTTTTGTTGTGCCTCTGTTTCTGTTGTATCTGAGTAAATCCGGATTCTGAGTCTCCTCCCAATCATAATAAGAAGGCTTTGTCCCACGCTCTGTAACAAAATATTCTGAAAGTTTCAGATATCTTTCTTCGCCGGTGGTCTTATATAGCTTAACAAGAGCCAGCTCAATTTCTTCATGGCCGGGATATCCATTTAACTTGCCATTCTGTGAACCAAAAACAGAGTCTATATGGTCTGCATACCTGCACATCACTTTTAATAATTTATCTTTTCCCGTAGCTTTATAATATTCTACAGCAGCTTCCATCAAGTGACCGGCGCAGTATAGTTCATGCTTAATTAGTATATTTGTCCACCTTTTTTCTTTTTCAACCACAGTATAATAGCTGTTTAGGTAACCGTCCTCCCACTGTGCTGTTTCAATATCAACAATGACATCGTCAATCTGCTTTTCAAGTTTTGCATCAGGAAAATTAACAAGGCTGTAAGCACATGCTTCTATCCACTTTGCTATGTCTGAATCCCAGAAATAGTGGGGTTTATTTGGAATTCCCTCTTTCCACTCCTGTCTGAAGGTATAAAGCCGTCCGGTTTCTCTAAGTTGCTCATATTCAGTTTGCAGGGTGACATCCCTGTTGATATCAGTTCTGGCTTTCCAGTAGCCGCCGGTAATCTTAACGTTTCCCAAGTCTGCTGATTTCATTACTAACCTCCGTTGCCTGCAGTTTGTGATTTACTCCATATAAGTATAATATATATACACCCGGTTTGTCCGCCTTGAATATATATAAAAAAATATGTATTATATATAGGAGCGGAAGCGGTCTTTATGATACGCAAAAAAACCCGTTTTAACGGGTGCCCGGTAAACAGGAGATTTGAATTTGATTACAAATGAAAAGCTGGTCATAAACGGTGGGAAGCGACTAAAGGGCGAAGTTAATATTCATGGTTCGAAAAATGCAGCGGTCGCATTAGTTGCGGCGGCTCTTCTTGTAGAGGGAAAAGTTGTTATTGAGAACCTTCCCGAAATAGATGACGTCACAACATTGCTTGATGCTATTAGTAATCTAGGCGGAATCATTGAACATATTTCTCACGATACAGTGTCAATAGATTGTACAGATATTAACAAAAGCATAGCTGATAATTACAACCTTAGTAAAATGAGGGCTTCATATTATCTTGTTGGAGCTTTACTTGGCAGAAAACACAATGCAGAAGTAGTATTCCCGGGCGGATGTAATTTTGGTATACGGCCTGTGGACCAGCATAAAAAAGGATTTGAAGCACTTGGAGCCAGTTTTGAGACAACCGGTGGATTTATTAAAGCAAAAGCCCGAAAGCTTATAGGAAACCAAGTTTATTTTGATAAGATATCAGTCGGGGCTACCATAAATGTTATGATGGCTGCCGTACTGGCAGACGGAATGACTAATATTGAAAATGCGGCAAGAGAACCCCATGTTGTTGATGTGGCCAACTTCCTCAATATGATGGGAGCAGATATTAAAGGCGCAGGTACCAATGTCATAAGGATCAGGGGTGTTGAGAAGCTCATCGGAGGAAAGACATATACTGTAGTTCCGGATATGATTGAAGCCGGGACCTTCATGATAACAGCAGCGGCCACCAGAGGCACCATAACGGTAAGGAATATCATACCTGAGCATATGGAATCACTGACGGTAAAGCTTAAAGAGATGGGCGTTTCCATTGAGGAAGGCGATGATTATATTACAGTCAAAGGCCAAAAAAGACCTAAGGCTGTTTTGGTTCAGACAATGGAGTATCCGGGATTTCCAACAGACCTGCAACCGCAGATGGTAAGCCTTCTTTCAATTTCAGAAGGGCAGGGAACGGTAATGGAAAGCATCTATGACAACCGTTTCCAGTATGTTGAGCAACTGCATCAGATGGGTTCTGATATAAGGGTTGAAGGCAGGACGGCACTTATTAATGGAGTTAATAAGCTTATTGGCGCACCAATCAGGGCAACAGACCTGAGGGCGGCAGCGTCATTGATAATTTCAGGCCTGGTAGCCGAAGGTACAACGACAGTCTACAATCTAGAGTATCTCGACAGGGGATACGAAGGATTTGTCAAAAAGCTTGCAGAAATGGGAGCTGACATAAAAAGGGTTTAGGTGAAAGCATGAATAAGCTGGATTTGATAAGGGATCTTACGAATGCAAACGGAATTTCAGGATTTGAGCATGAGGTTGTGGAAGTAGTCAAAGGATATGCTTCTGATGAACTGAATGTAAGTTCAGATATAATGAGGAATGTTTTCATATCTCTGAAGGGGAATACCGGAGACAGACCGGTTATCATGGTAGATGCCCACTCTGATGAAATCGGATTCATGGTCCAGTCAATAACCGGAAACGGACTTATCAAATTTATCGCGATAGGCGGATGGCATGGGGCCAATATCCCAGCTCACGCTGTACGGATACGCAACTCCAGGGGCGAATACATAAAAGGAATCACAACATCAAAACCACCGCATTTCATGTCGGCTGCTGAAAAAAGCGCTGCACCAAAGATTGAGAATATGTTCATAGACATCGGAGCAACAAGTCATGAGGAGGTTGTCGAAGTTTTCGGTATCGAAGTGGCAAATCCGGTCATACCGGATGTTGATTTTATCTATAACGAAACCAATGGAATAATGCGGGGAAAAGCATTCGACGACAGGATAGGCTGCGCATGCGAAGTCTCGCTTATGAACGAATTAGTTGATGAGAACCTTGAGGTTGATGTCGTCGGAGCGGTTTCTACCCAGGAAGAAGTAGGCCTAAGGGGTGCCGGTGTTACATCGAATGTGATTAAACCGGATATTGCCATTGTTTTTGAGGGGACACCGGCTGACGATTCATTTACCGATAAATATTCATGCCAGGCCGGTTTAAAAAAAGGACCACAGATCAGGCACCGCGACGGCAGCATGATAACTCATCCGGGTTATCTGGCCTTTGCAAGGTCAATAGCCAAAGAGTTTGAAATACCTTTCCAGGACGCAGTACGCGCAGGCGGCGGAACCGATGGTGGAAAAATCCATCTGGCTCATAACGGTGTGCCGACCATAGTTATCGGTATTCCCGCAAGATACATTCACAGCCATTATGGATATGTTGCTTTTGAAGATTTTGAGAATGCCGTCAAATGGGCA
>Ga0233414_10000656_pt1 | contig 14088 bp, 12 predicted proteins | sample Na_anoxic_10_MG_FD_189020 | JGI IMG/M metagenome (GOLD analysis project Ga0233414, IMG submission 189020) | Seawater microbial communities from Saanich Inlet, British Columbia, Canada - Na_anoxic_10_MG | ecosystem: Environmental > Aquatic > Marine > Inlet | place: Canada: British Columbia...
AGCGGTGTACGGGCGTTACCTTGTGCAGGAATCATGTACGCCAATGGCGCTTCTTCCTTAGTTAGTCGGTAGATTCTATCTACCATAGGGGCTTTACTTTTCATTTGATATGATTTAGAATTTAAAATAGAAGAAGGGGGGACCGTAGTCCCCCCTCATTCCTCAGTTTATTATGCTTCGAACAAGAAGAAGTTATTCGCTCCCAAGGTGCATACAGCACGCTCAGAGAGGAAGTTAACTTCCATCGCATCGAGAGAACTAGTAGCGGCGCCACCAGCAGAACCAGTAATCCAAGTCTTGTAACGACGGTCTTCAGTTTCTGAAGCGCGGTACCGAACGTGAAGGAAAGGTCGCTTAGCGTTCTTACCTAGGATTTGGTCATATACAGATGTAGAGCCAGCTGGAACTAACAAGCCGTTGATACGTCCTGAACCAGTTGCGGTAGGTAATCCACCACGCATAGTTGGGTCGTTCAAGTACTTCCAGTCAGACTTATAGAAGTCATAGCCACGACGGAATCCAGTGAATCCGAGGTTCAACGCCATGTCCTTATCGTTGTCGAAAAGACCGTAAGAAGTACCACCTGCTCCGTAAGAGTTTTGAGCAGCCAACATATCGTCGATGTCAAAGCTAAACTGACGGTCAACGAAGATTACATTTTCTTCGATAGCGCCTTGCTTATCCAATCGTGAGATGATAGTGTCAAAGTCAGCCAACGTAGTTGGGTTACCTCCGCCGTATACATTACCTCGGTTGTTAACTACATAGAAGATACCTTCAGAACCAGCGCCTGTTGCACCAGCAGCAGCTCCATTGCCTAACAAAGCGTCAGCACCTGAACCTTGTACAGCAGGTACAGCTTCAATCATAGCAGTCTCCAAGTAATCGTCGAAACGAAGACGTGTCTCGTGCTCAGACTTCATATACCATAGGTATCCGCTAGCTCCGTTTTCGGTTTGAATCTCAACCCATCCGATTTGAGCCATGTCAGAACCAGAGACAGCGTACTTGTCCTTGATGATGATTGGCTTATTCTCGAAGAAGATATCGTCAGACTCTAAAGAACCATCCATACCAAGGCTTCCTTTCGTAAACTCAGAGCCATAGATGAATACAGTGAACTTATCGCCAGCTGTAACAGTTGGGCCATTAGCCGTGTAGTAGTTTGCTGTGAATTCTTGAGTAGTAACATCAGCGCCACTAACGACAGCCTTCCACATACCAACAGCTCCAGTAGTGCGAGAGATAATTACGGTCTGTCCATTACGGATAGCCATAGCGCTAGTTGCGCTAAAAGCAGGAGTCCCGCCTCCGCTTGGGTTTGCGTTAGCGTCAGGAACGGTAAATACGTTAGTTGTTGCTGCGGCACCAGCTGTTGTTGTTACATCAGTATACTTTACGTGGAGACGTCCTTGTTCTGCCCACTTAATAAGGTCAGAGTTAGAAGGCATCTCAGCTCCTACCATACGTAAGAAACCAGAGATGGTACGATTACCATAACGCTCGAATTCCTTCTCATAAGTATCAGGGAGATACTGATTCAAGAAATCAAAGTTGGTAATATAATTTGTTGCTGTGGGAACTCGTTCAGCGCTTGGCTGAAGGTTGAACCCTGGGTCTGTTTTAACTGCCATTTTTTCTTTTTAAATAATTAAGAAGTGCGTTTTACACTTCGGACTTTTAAGCCTCTCCCCGAATCGGGGTTGATGGCTTTAACACTAAACTCACCCTTCGATACCGCTTGAGGTGTGCTACGCTCAGACATATTAATATTCTTTGTCTTACGCATCACATCATCCACAGCTTCTGATTTGCCTTGCTCATAAAAGAACTTAGCAAACTTCTCTGGGTTCATTGCGACAGCCAAAGATTTGTGGTAACCCACAGCGTCATTAACGAGGCCCTTGTCATCCACGAACTTGTTAATCCAAGCTTGCGGAGTGTCTTGTAACTTCCTTAACTCTGCCTTATCTCCAGGAGAAAATACATACGACTTGTCGTCTATAGCGAACTCAAAACCTTTGAACTCACTGCCGAAAACCTCATCGGATTTCTGGCCAAACCACTCTGCCTTACGCGTCTGCTCCTCTTGAAAAGTCTTTGACTGTTCAACATACTGCTTGTAGCTCTGATACTCTTCGTTGTCTTCTAGAGAAAGACTCCCGCTTGACTCAAGGGGAATCTTGTAAGCCTCTTTCTGTTCTTCGAAGTGCTTCTTTGCTTTAGCAATAATTTTTTTCTTAGCGACCTTAGTCTTCTTGATAAAGGCTTCATCATCTAAGTCCTCGTCGTAATCATACTCCTGCATTACGGACTCGATGTCCTCTTCATCTAGCCCCTCCTCTGTAGCCATAAGGTATTCCTTTAGCATAGTGTTAGGGTCAACTGTATCTACGTCTCTGTTAAGCTTAACAAAGTCCTCGATACCACGGCCAGTTTCTTTCTTGTACTTAAAGTACGCGGCTACATCCTCAGGTAACTCTTCCGATTGAGCACGCTCCTGGTTAAGCTCATCTAACGAAGAGATATCTCGGCCATATCGCTTACCGATATAACTAAGGACATCCTCTTCTTTAAGTTCCTGGTCCGCCGCCGCTTCAGCCACAGGCTCCACAGGGGTTTCATTTAAACTCTCCTCGTGCTTTTCTAGAAGCTGTGCCTCTACCTCCTGCACTGATTTAGTTTCCACGTCTTCTACTGCTCGTACTTTAATTTCCATTAGATTGAATTTAATTTTTTATCTCGGCTCGAATTCAGCTAGGTCAAACCCATCCAAGCTATCCTCGTTAGACTCAAACGTCTGTGGAGGTAAGTTGTTCTTGCGCTGGTTAATTAACCGTGACTGCTCTGTATTCTGTTGGCTGATACGGTCGGACTTCGCTTGCTCCTTGTCATTCTCACGAGTCTGCATACCGTCTTCTACAATACCTTTCAGCTGCATCTGATAGTTGAACTCGGTCTCCATAAGCTGAGCTTTAAGCTGAGCTTCGTTGTTCATCTTCTCAATATCAAAAGCCACCTCAGCTTGCTTAAGCTGCATCTTCCCTTGAATTTCCTGCTGGTTTTTCTGCATAGCCATCTGGCCTGCCATCTCCTGGGACTTGAGTTGCTGCTGCGCTTGCATAGCCTGTTGCTGCATCTTCATCTTCTCTTCCCTATCCTGCTTAGCGACACGCTTCATCTTAAGAAGCTGGTTGGCCATCTTCAGGTTACGGAGCTCCCTGATGTCAATAGCGTCCTCTAGGTTGATATCGCTTTTAGATAAAGCCATCTGGATATTCTGCTCCAGCATAGCCTTCTGCTCTTCGTCAGGAGCCACTTCAATAAAGATACCGAAGTCGTATATATACAGGTCCTTAATATCCTCTAGGATACTGACGTTGTACTTACCAATCTGATTAACGAACTGCTCCTTAAAGTCAGCGTATTCTAATATGTCAGAGATACGATACGTCAACCCCTCCGCTATAGACCTATAGATATAAAGGCCCGCGTCCAGGATATGGCGCGTAGCTGTATTGGAGTTTAAAGCGGCTAACTTCTGAACGCCCACTAAAGAGTATGGGTCAGGGGTAGAGCCGTCACGCGCTTCGTTAAGTCCCGTGACATCGCGAATCATCTGTAGGTAGTGATTCATATTCTGAATCAACATCTGGGCTTTGTTAGCTCCAGAGCTAGAGTTCAACTGAGTAATAGGCACCTTGCCCTGGTTGTAATCTCCGTCCTGGGTATAGCTTCTACCTACTACACTACCCGTTTGGAAGTAAAGACGTAGGGCGTCCTCTGGGTTGTAGGCGTTGCCTGTGCCTAGGTCCACTTCGTTAAGGCCGTCAGCGTCAATATACACGCCGTCAGGGACGGTACGTGAGATAACCTGCTGCAACTTAAGGTGTGTAATTTGGATGAGGTCAGCAAAAGGAATCATACGCCGAGTCAATGACTCGATAACACCCTTATACATACGTGGTGCAACAGCTACGTAGTTAGGGAGCGCGTGTTGGCTAGCCGATTTAGGGCGAACCATATTCTCAGCCACCTCCCACTTCAGTAAGGTGTTGGTTCCCATAACCATAACGCCATCATACCACACATCAATAGTCTTCTCTACCTTCTCGAAGTTCCCTTCCTCCATCATCTCGGCAGGTGGGTTGAACTCGTCGGTCTTCTCAATCATACGAGACCCGTCATTCTCTAGCATCTTCTTCTTATAGACAATCTTCTTAGTTGTCTTATAGTTGAAGTACATCAAGGTCGTGGTATCTCGATAGAAGATATCGTTGTCGTAGTACTGTGCCACGTTATAGTAGTCGTACCAGCTCTGGCCGTACTTAGATATCTCCTCTAAATCCTCGTTGGTAAGGGTGGGGTCAATCTTCAGGAGCTCTATGATAGGAACTGTTTTAATCTCACCCCAATAAAAACAATCTTTAAAATGCGGGTCCTCGGTATAGCTGTAGACCACGTTAGCAGGGTCTACGTAAGACACCTTTACCCCAGAGCCCTTAAGAAACTCATGCTTTGCCACGCTAATACCCAGTACCATCTGGTCGTAATCGAACCGCTTACGTAAATCGTCGTAGTGGTTCTCGTCGAATATAGTGTTGATAGCTTCCTCCTCTGCAATCTCAATAGCTGGCTTAAACTTAAGCTGCATATATAGCTGTAGCTCCTCGTCCGTTTCAGGGAGCTCATCAGGGTCCATCGTAAATGGATTGACACCTGTCTCCTGCTGGATAGTTTGAAGCATAGGCTTAGCAGCCATCTGCCCCTGTATCATATTCTGATACTTACTACGGCGAGAAAGGGATAGGGCGTCCTGAGCGTAGGCGTTTATCTTAAAGAGCCGCTCCGACATACCGTTAACTACGATATCAATAAACTTAGGCAGGATAGGAACGGGTGTCCAGTCAAGATTTAAATATGACAGGTCGCCATCAACAGCTAACTCGTTCTTATACTTAGCTACGGATTGCTCACCGCGTGCGTACAATCTTAGACGGTTGAAGTCCCGCCACTGGTTATAAAACCTACACTGATTGCCGTCCTTCTTGAACCACTCATACTGAATGGCCTGACCGATTTGCAACCCAAATTCCTCCGTCGCTTTCTCAGCATCAGTAACGAATTGACTAGGGAAACCTGCCGCTGAAATATTTACTTTGACGTTCTTCATGTAATAAGCTCACTCGTATTCCCAGAGTTACGATACCTCGCGAAGTTAAGACTAATTTTTTTTTCTTTCTGCTCTGGCGTATACAGGTGTTTTTGGTTGGCCATGATAGCCAAACCTGAACTTATAGTAGCGTCAAAAGCAGTACGATTACTGATGTCAAACTTAGCCCAGTCCTCTAGCGTCCTAACGAATGGCATAGACCCCATATCGTCAGGGTCCCTAAAGGTTCCCTCCATATCCAACCCTATATGCTTCTCGATATACGACTCTATAGCGGCGGCGTGCGCCTGCTTTACATCCTCCGACGAGTTAGGTATACCACCTAGCTCGCGCTCTGTCTTCGAGAGCTTAGTGTAGTGTTTGTCAGGGCGGTTCATACAGAACCCACGGTAGCCCCTGTTCTTAAAGTGGTATAGCAGCCTAGGCTTATTGTTCTCTACAAGGATAGGCATACCATAGAACACACAAGCCATAAGGACCTCCTCAAAAAATATCTCAGCGGTCTGAGGACGCGCCACATACTCTAAGAAAAACTCATTAGTAGGCGCCTCATCCATATGGAACTTAGTCATACCGTGCAGCGCCCCGTTAGAGCCGCCCCCACCCACAACTCCTGATATATCATACGAGTCACAACCAAAGGAACCTAGGTGCTCATTACCCGCGTACTTAATACCGTGCTTTTCAATCACCTTATTCTGCATACCCTTCTGCGGTGTCCAACTTACGTTGAAGCGACCACGTTTATCTGGGTAGAACACCACCTCGGTATCTTTAATACCGTCCTTCCACCGAAAGGAGCCTCTTGTTGTGTAGTGCTCCTTCACTAAAGAGTCCGCGTAATCTAACTGCTGGTATATCTTAGTTAGGTTGAACAGCGAGGACTTACTCTCGTCACGGAAAGCGTGAGACTCCGTTCTAGGGAACTGCCTATAGAATTCGTTAAGCGCATCAGGGTCATTCTTTAAAGAACTCACCTCCGCCTCCCAGTAATCAATAGCTCCGTTCTTAATCTTCTGATTGTCAATCCCTAACACAGGCTCCGATGGCTTGTGGAACACAGGGTGACCGAACCTATCGATGAATCCCTCCATGTTGTACTCCATAGGAATAAACAACGAGTACATACCACTGAGGGTCTGGCCGTTAGCGTTACGTTTCTCTACACTAGAGTCCTCATATAGCTTCTTAAAATTAGAACCACCCTTATTAAGCGCGTTAGAGGTGGACCCCATCATACACTTACCTATAATTCGGCTACCCAGTCGTAGGCAGGTCTTCGTTACCCTCCAGTTATTGAGGATGTTGTTAGGCTTAATCCATTTCCCGCTCTCGTCATGTACTAACAGCAGCAATTTCTCCCCGTCATAGCTGTTATCATCTGTATTCTTCCAGTCGATGGTGGTATCGAGACCTACTATATCGTCGTTACCCACCTCGTGCATATTCTTCTTGGTAATCTTAGACGCAGGAACACGAAAAGCTAGCTCCGTCTTCGGCTTATCCATACCATCCTGGATAGGCTTAAAGAAAAAGGGTAGGCGGTTAGCGATAGGAACCACCTTATCGGTGAACATCTTCTTAGCGTCACTACCAGTCTTAGAGAGCACCCCTACACGGGCGTCTTTTGCTAGCGTACCTGTATTTACGCACTCCGAGGAGCCCATAAAGGAGAATCCAGAACGTCTAATCTTAAGATACGATATACCGAAGCAGCGCTCGTCAGCTTTACAAGCTTCCCAGAATATAAAGAAGATACGGTTGGCCTCTCTAAAATCAGGGTATCCTATATCGATACTCGTCCACTGGAGATACATATAGTGCGCCCCCGTGATATAGGCAGGCACTCCGTTATTCATAAACCAGTGGCCCGCTTCACGCTTATCGAACTCAGACTCTATATAGTCCACCCAGGTATCCTTAAACACAGCGGTCATATCATTCCACTGGAAGATAGACTGGATTTTAGATAGCGGTTTAGGGAGCGGCTCCCGTACCCAGTACTCCTCGCTACGTTTAGCCTTACGCTTTACCTCTTCGGTATTTAAAGGCAGCGCGATATTTAACCCTGAGATATTAATTATCTGACCGACCTTGCCCGTCTTGGATATGACCACCATATCGTACTTCTCGTTGTACCCATACACCCAAGTGCTGGCTTGGTTCTTTCGAGCCAACGCGCTTTTAGGTACATGGTCGTGAAGGACGCGATGTAATTTATTTGGACCGTCGTTCTGCAAATCCCTGCTTGGTGTCTTCTCGTCCTGAGGTGGATACACTTAAATCTAGCTGCTCCTGCTCAGAATCAATTTTATTTAATATCTCGAACGCATCGAAGATAGCTAGCTTCTTGGTAGCTGCCGCATTCTTTAACCTATCAGCTGCCAACTCGTCTTCCTCGTTAGGTTTTATAATATCCTCCTGAGCCACCTTGATGAGCTGCTCTACAGCTCGGCGTCCAGCAGCTATAATACGAATCTTTAGTTCTTTAGACTCCATCTAGTATGGTAGTTATCTGGTGGTCGTACATACGGTACATCTTCTCTCCATCCACGGAGAACTCGTACTCACTGTCTGGTTTAAAGGTGACCTTGTCTCCTGCCTTCACGCCCATACTTGTTAGCGCTTCGTTAGGGTAGCGCATAATACCTGTTAGCGGCTCTTCTTTAAGTGGCTTCATAAGAATCCAATCCTCAGGAGCGACAGGCTGAACGAAGCAATACCTATCGTAGGCGTGCCACTCACCGTCGTGACGGTACATATAGAACTGCTCCGTATCCACGAAGAAGAGGTCGTCGCGGAAAAAGCTCTTACCGCTTTGCTGCCTACCCTTCATATCGTTATAGAACTTAAAGACGTTGTGGTGCACTAGGAGCGTGTCACCGACCTCTATAGGACCTTCGTACCCTAAGGGTAGGGCGATAACCTCCGCCTCCCTTGTCGAGGACGTGTGGTCCTCCTCAGAGGTGCTGGTTATAATATCCATACCCTCAATCTCTTTCGAGTTGGTGTATCGTTTCCCGTTAACGGGACGAGCGATAAAAGAAAATGGTGACCTCACTAGTCAAAGTTAATGTCATATTCAATAGACATAGGCATTGTCTTCTTGAATTCCTTCCACAAGTAAACCCTGTTAGACTTCTGTATCCATATCATAACAGACTCAGAGTCCTTATCGTAAGAGATAAGATGAATGGTATAGCTTCCGCCGAGTATCTCCTGACCCACTAGGTAGTGCATAGCACCTCCCTTATAGTCAGGACCTACAGATATCTTGCGGATGAGCATGGCTTAGATAGAATGAACCACGAAATTTACGTGCTTACAAGTAATATTTGTAGCGGCGCTATTTTTTATACGAACCTTTAACGCTTGATTGTAAAGCAAGTTTGTGATACACGTCATAGTCAAAATAAAGTCGTCGCCCGCTCCAGGGGCAGTTGAATCTTGTGTAGACGCTACTACATCAACGCCATTATTAGACAATAAAGTTGTAACAACGTTATTGTTTCCCGTACTCAACGTCATAGCTACAGTTACCTGCGAAAGTAAAGTAGTCTGAGGTGTGTTGGTATTCGTTACCAAATTATTTGAAGCTGAATACCCGTCAGACAAACCCGTAGAGAGCGCCAAACTTAAATCAACATAAGTATCCGCCGATGATATAGTTGTTGTAGCTGCCGTATTCGAATACGCGTCGATATAATAAGTAGGAGCTGTCGCTGAAGACAGCGAACCCACTGTAATATTCTTCGTGGCGTTGGAGTCATTCGCGTCGCTAACCACAATCAGGTCAGACGGACTAGGTGTAACGGTTCCGTATGTACTAATCTTAGGCATACGTTCTTACGCTTTTCGGTTCTTACCCATGACAACGGCCTGAAGGATACGAGACAATACATTTACAATGCGGTCGTCCTTCTTAGTTTCTGTAAGCGCGGTCATAGTTCCTGCCGCAGTCAAAACAGCCAATGCAATCTCGGCCCAGTATGATGCTAAAAAATTCATGTTGTTTCGTTTAAAAATTTATACTTATCCTGAACATCGAATGAGGGGCAAGCCTTGCTTGAAAACTCATTGTGTCCGTGGATACTTAACTCCCCAAAAATAAGGCGTAAACTTTTAACCAGATTCAAGAACGATATATCCTGCATCTCAGTCATCGTGTCTAGAGGTTTTAAGTTGTTATCCACGCCCCCTATATAGCATACACCTATAGAATCTAGATTGTGCGAGTGGGTGTGAGCCCCAATCACATCTATATCTCTCCCCTTATGTATTGAACCGTCGGCATAGATACAGAAGTGGTACCCTATATCGTCCCATCCTCGAAGCATATGCCATCCACGTATATCATCAACAGTTACATCACGTCCACCTGGTGTAGCTGAGCAGTGTAAGATGATTCGTTTTAGGTTCCTCATTCAATACCCTTCTTAGCGAGCAATAACTTAATGTCATTTACACCATCTACTAAGAAGTCAAGGCTCTGCTGAACTTTGGTCTCTTGCTTCTCTAGCGAAAACAACCGCGCCTTAATTGTAGTTACCTCGTTTGTCATCTTAACCCATGTGGCTATAATACCTCCCAACGCGCCGATAGCAATAGAGATAATCTCGTAGTTCATTACTCCTCGATAAAGTCAACGTCCTCAGTCACTCCTTCAGGTTCGATTGGGAACCATCCGTTGGCTTCCATATATGCCTGGTCGTGGACCGTACACTCGGTCGGGATAATCTGTTCAAAGAGAACCGTCGGCGACGTGGTGATAAGCGTAGTAAGCGCGTCCATCTCTGCTTGTGGCATCAATGGGAATAGAAGCTGTAGCTCCGTTAAGTCCACCGCTGGGTTGACATAGATAACCCAATCTAAAATAATCGACAGCGCCGCCTCCCCTGTAGTAGGGTGGATGACAGAGCCGAATAGATTGAAGTTTGCCTCGTCAGGGTTCTGGATAGATTCTGGACGGGTGATACAGTACAACTGTCGAGAGATAGCTGCTGCTCGCTCCTCAGATGTAAGCCCTCCTTCGGGAGGTACGATTAGATAGTTACTCATAGTGTGTAAAGATAAACATATTAATAGATGTCGTAGAAGAAGTTTATGTTCGCTTCAATTCCTGTTTGCGGTGTTCCTGATTGGTCGGAGGGGTAAAATATAAACTCCTGAGCTGTTCCTGACAGTGCCAATCCATTACCATTCCCATTAAGTAATTGATAAATTACGGCTTGGGCTGAGTTGAAATCCGTTCCTACGACATTACCCTGAAAAGAAACTTGTAAACTTGTACTTGAGCGGTTTGCAAATGCTAAATACTGCGTTCCGTTTGTCTGAGCAGGTATAGTAAAATCGCTTGTAGAACCTGCAAATCGCCATCTTAGAGTAGTTGAGTCGAAACCGTATGCGCCAAAGGTGCCACTTGCACCACCATACGCCGCGTCTCCAAGATTTCCTGCATTATGACTAATAGTAGAAACATTAACAAAACACAGGTCTGAGAAAGTAATGCTTGTAAAGGCCATACTTTTGTTTCCGTCTCCTTCTATGGCAGGCTTCCCGTTCTCCGTTATCACCACACCGCTTGAAACGATTTGAGGTCTTAACCCTGAGCTAGGCTGTGTAGCGTTGACCCCGTTACCAGACTGGTCGTACCACGTCTCTACAAAAACGTCATTGCTACCTGCGTAGGCAAGCAAAGCTACAGTGTCCAGCTCTCCGTCGGCGTTGAAGCCGATATCCTGAGTGGCTCCGCCCACGTTGTCCTGCACCTTGACGGCAAAGCCTGTGTAGGAGTTGCTGAGCTTACGCAAAGAGTATCCCGCTGCCGCTCCACTATACTGGTCCAATAGCCCCGCTATCTCAATGCCGTAGTAGTCACCTACGTTATCCTCGATGGAAGGGCGTTTGTCGGATTGGTCGGACGCATATACTATAACTTCAGAAATGTAACCCGTGAAATAATCATTAGGATAGTTTTTAAAAATAGTAAATGGACTGGCTGCCGTTGTTTGATTCGTGTGTGCTGTACCTCCGTTGCCTTGACCATTCCAAAAAGCTTCTAACACATTGCTCGAAAGTTGAGATGTATTCAATACTAGATTAGTGGTGGCAGTAAATGTGGCGGAATTATCTACAACATAACCACCAGACGTATTGAATCCGATGGTTTGTGCTGCTGTACCCGTATTATTTATAATTTGATTGATTCTTGGGGCGGAATCCTGACCCATTATTTTAGTTCCTGAAACTCTTGCGGCAACAGCAAAAGCCAACCATTCGCCATTGTTTAACGAAACGGATGAAGTCGTCAAGTGCTTATTACTTCCGTCGCCATAGACCGCAGGCTTTCCGTTCTCCGTCACCACACCCGTAGTGCCGTCGTAAATCTTCGGACGATTAGCGGAAGTACCCTGTGTAGCATTGTTGCCTGACCCACTCTGGTCGTACCACGTAACCACCACCATATCGTTCCCAGCAGCAGCTGTCGTAAGAGCAGTAGTGTCTAAGTCTCCGTAAGAGTCGAAGCCTATCTCGTGTGTACCGCCTACGTTGTCAGCACGTTGTACCTGTACAGCTGAGCCTGTGTACGTTGAGCTTAGTCGGCGTAAGCTATATGCTGCTGCTGCTCCTGGGTTCTCATCTAAGAGACCTGGAAGCGGGATGTCATAGTAACCGCCGATATTCTCCTCGATGTCTGTGCGGTTGGCTGTGGATTGTACGGCGTTGTAAAGGATAAATTCTGAGAAATTATGGTTCATAGTGAACGAACCAATGTTACCACTTGAAAAACCCACGGTATTCGTGGCGCTTGTCCTTTCTACATTACCATTTAGTCGTGCAGTCCATTCACTCGACTTACTTAGTGTGTTATATAGATTAATCTGATTGAGGGTAATTGATGGATTAAATGCGTAACGCGTTGTGCTTCCAAAATTGTCGTAAACAAGCCCACCATAATACGGGAAGTGCATATCATTGCCTTGAGTGCTAATTTTAAAGCCCCCTCGTGTAGACGTGTCGCCTAACCACCGAACAGTTGTAAACAACTCCCCTTCTGTTAGACTGGAATAGTTTCCTATGGGTAAGTAATTCTGCCCATCAAACTCCACTGTAGGCTTCCCGTTCTCCGTCACAACACCCGTCGTAGCATCGTAAATCTTAGGGCGATTAGCGGAAGTCCCCTGTGTAGCATTGTTGCCTGACCCACTCTGGTCGTACCAAGTCGCCACCACCATACTATTCCCAGCAGCAGCTGTCGTAAGAGCTGTAGTGTCGAGCTCTCCGTAAGAGTCGAAGCCTATCTCGTGTGTACCGCCTACGTTGTCAGCGCGTTGCACTTGGATAGCTGAGCCTGTGTACGTTGAGCTTAGTCGGCGCAGTGAGTACGCGGCAGCAGCACCTGGGTTCTCATCTAATAAGCCAGCTAGTGGGATGTCATAGTAACCGCCTACGTTCTCTTCAATTCCTGTGCGGGTAGTGTTGTTTTGTGCGGAGTCGTAAATAATTACTTCGCTGTACTTACCTATGCCTGTTGCGTTTCGTTGGCCAAAACCAACCGCACCGCTTGAATCGTAGTCGTCTGTAAGGGTTCCAGCTAAAGCGCCGTCACGCCACATTTTACTGATATCGTTAACTTTTTCAACCGTTATAAGGGCTTGCACATTGGAAGGCGTTGAAGATATAGTAGCGTAATTGGGGTCAGTGCCGTTGCCTATCCAAAACATAAATGAATTATTATTCGCCCACGCTTCAATGCTCCAAATTTTATATGCTGCCGCACCTCCCAATCCAACAATACCTTTTTTTCTTGAAACGTTACTCGCAACTACCGAAGCAAAAATAGGGTCGTTAGCGAGCGTCAATGTTGTTGTAAAAGTTTTAGACGCTTCAGATAAAATAGCAGGCTTTGTGCCGTCTACTATTACACCCGTAGTCCCGTCATAAATCTTTGGACGGTTAGCAGACGTAGCTTGAGTTGCGTCGTTGCTGTTGCCTGACTGGTCAAACCAAGTGACCACCACCATACTATTCCCAGCAGCGGCTGTAGTCAAGGCAGCTGTATCTAAGTCTCCGTAGCCATCGAAGCCGATGTCAGTCGTACCACCCACGTTGTCAGCACGCTGTACCTGTACGGCTGAGCCAGTGTAAGTAGAGCTCAGACGACGCAAGCTATATGCTGCCGCAGCACCTGGGTTCTCATCTAAGAGACCTGGGAGGACGATGTCATAGTGGCCACCGATGTTTTCCGTAATACCAGTTCTATCTGAATCGCTTTGGTTCAAGTCCCATTGAATAAACTCTTGCTGATAAATCTCAGGTGCGCTATAAGTTAAATAACCTGGTCGCCCTTGAAAAGCAAAAGAACCGCTAAAGTGCCGCGTACCGCTCAACGTACCAGGTGCGGACGCTACGTTATTAAGAAATATTTGACCGACTGTATTCGATGCCTTGCCGTAAAAAATATTTTGATTAGTATCAGCCGCTGGCCCTGTCGTTGGATTGCCCCAACCTAAACCGTAAGAAGGTGTGCCATAATTAGCAATTTGAAAACTTGACTGATACCAAAATAATGGGTTACCGCTACCGCTTGCCCTTCTATGCACGTTTACAATATCGCAAGTGTTAACGTTCGTTCCTCCCCATCCGCTGGTCTTGGCAAGTTGTTTTGTATTATTAACGAAATAAATGGAAGGCTTCCCGTTCTCCGTTATCACCGCACCGCTTGAAACGATTTGAGGGCGTGCTCCTGAGCTAGGCTGTGTAACGTTGTCGCCTGAGCCAGATTGGTCGTACCACGTCTCTACGAAAACATCATTAGAGCCCGCGTAAGCGAGTAACTCTGCTGTGTCAAGGTCGCCGCTAGCATCGAAGCCGATAGCCTTTGTAGCGCCTCCTACGGTGTCCTGAACGAGGAT
>Ga0233414_10000657_pt1 | contig 14075 bp, 10 predicted proteins | sample Na_anoxic_10_MG_FD_189020 | JGI IMG/M metagenome (GOLD analysis project Ga0233414, IMG submission 189020) | Seawater microbial communities from Saanich Inlet, British Columbia, Canada - Na_anoxic_10_MG | ecosystem: Environmental > Aquatic > Marine > Inlet | place: Canada: British Columbia...
TTGTCAATTCTGTTTAATAGAAGTAAACTGATAGTAAGACGGCGAAATATAAAATTAATTTATTTATTTACCGGAGGAAAAATGTTTAAGGTTCTTTTAGTTGACGATGAAGAAGAAGTAAGGCAAGGGATAAGGGACAGGATTAATTGGGCTCAGTATGATTTTGAAGTCATCGGAGAGGCGGAAAACGGCCGCGAAGCCCTGAATTTTTTTGATGAATCAATTCCCGATATAGTTCTTACGGATATAAATATGCCTTTCATGGACGGTCTGGAACTGACAGCTGAGATTAAGGAGAATTATCCCACAGTCAAGGTTGTAATACTGACGGGATTTGATGATTTTAAATTTGCCCAGACCGCAATAAAGTATGGTGTTTCCGACTATATTCTAAAACCCGTTCTTCCAAAGGATATTAATGAATTGCTTATAAAATTAAAAGATCGTTTGGTTTCTGAAATCAATGAAAAGAAAGACATTGAAAAACTTCGTACTCACTATATGGAGAGCATTCCGGTCTTAAGGGAGAATTACCTGGTTTCAATGATACTTGGTAAAACAGGCACAGGCAGTATTTATGAGAAATTCAATGAGTTAAGTATAAATATACAAGGATCTTGGTATGCAGCGGCCATATTGAAGATTGATTCTGAAAGTATAGTTGATGCCAATGCCCGTAAAGATATTGAGCTAAAGAAATTCGCAATATTCAATATGTCTAAAGACATCCTAAGTCGAAGTGATTCAGGTGAGGCGTTTTTCCACGATGACGGAATTGTAATCATACTTGGTGTGGAATGTAAGGAGCGGGATACTGCCAGAAACAAGATGTTTTCCATATTGGATGAGACAAGGCAGTCTGTAAAAAAATATCTTGGGCTTACGGCATCGATTGGCCTTGGAAAGATTGTAGCCGGACTTGATTCTATAAGGGAGTCACACCTTTCATCCCTGACGGCAAGAAGCTATAAACTTATTCTGTCAGGAGATAAAGTAATATTCGTAGAAGACCTGGAACCAGGTATAAACAGCTTTTTCCATTTGGCGCAGGAGAAAGAAGAAAGTCTGATTTCAAGTATAAAATTCGGAGTGGAAGCAGATGTTTCTGATTCAGTAGACAGCTTGTTTTCAGAATTGAGCGATTCGGGCGCTTCCCTGAAAGAATACCAGTTATATTTCATGGAAATCATATCTGTATTGATGAAACTCGCAAGATTGTTTCAAATTGAGTCTTCGCATGTGCTGCCTAAAGACAAGAGTATGTATATTGAGATTGATAAATTTGATTCAATTGCACATGCAAAATCATGGATAGGTGAATTAAGCCTAAACCTTATGAAAAGTATTTCCGGCAAAAGGATTGATGCTGCACAGGTTCTATTTGAAAAAGCAAAGGACTATATCAATGAAAACTACAGCGATCCAGAGCTTAATGTACAGAAATTATCAAATCATCTTTTTATCAGCCCAAGTTATCTGTGTATAATATTTAAAAAGAGAGCGGATGAGACTTTTCTAAAATATGTTATGAGAATACGTCTTGAAAGAGCTAAAGAGCTGTTATTGGACAATAATAAGATTGCTGATGTGGCGGAAAAAGTTGGATATCCCGATGTAAGTTACTTCAGTTACTTTTTCAAAAAAAACACAGGACAGTCACCAAGGGAATACAAAAAATCTGAGATGGATAGAGATAAGACATGAAAAAAGACGTCAGGTTAAAAAAGAAATTAAACAATGTTAGTAATAGTTTCAGGTTTGGAAGCATCCAATCTGTAATAACCCTGTCGTTTGCAGCTCTTATTACAATAGCCATGATTATGATCGGCATCGCTTTTTTCAGCACTTTCTCCGAAAATGCTAAGAATAGTGCCACTGAAAGTACTACACAGATAATGAACCAGGCCAACCTGAACCTTGAATTCTATCTGGATTCCATGGTGGATATTGCCGATATGATAGAAAATAATATAGAAGGCTTTACTGCTGGTAGTACAGAGAAACTTGCGCAAATCCTGAATATAACCCTTGAAATCAGGGAAGACATTGAATCCATCACTATTTTTTCTGATACAGGAGCTTTACTTTTAGCATCTCCCGGTTATAAATTTGATGCCAATCTGGTTGCCGCAGGACAGGCGTGGTTCACCTATGCAGCTGCGAATCCGTTTGAATATATATTCCAACCTCCGCACGTGCAGCGGATATATGAGGGGAGAAGACCTTGGGTTGTTACACTGAGCAGGGGAATAACCATTGAATATCCCGGGGGATTCCGCAGTTATATAAGTGTAGTTGATATGAATTTCAGCATTATTGAGGAAGTTTGCAGCCAGGTTGAGCTTGGACGCAGGGGTTACATATATATTGTCGATGGAGAAGGTCAGATTATCTATCATCCCCAGCAACAGATTATTTATGCGGGATTGAAAGATGAGAACATTCAAAAAGCGCTGTTTAGTGAAACAGGTTCTTACCTTGAAAAATTAAATGGAGAGTCAAGAAGCACTGTTATTATGGATGTCGGCACATCCGGATGGAAAATGGTAGGAGTCAGTTATGTTGATGAAATTATCCAAAATAGACGAAACTTAAGTAATATAGTTATTGTAATTCTTCTTTTCGGGATAGCTTTTATAATTGTTGCATCAATATTTATATCATATAAAATTTCCCAACCCATTAAACGTCTTGAACACCAAATGAACAGGGTAGAACGCGGTGATTTTAATGTCGAAAACTTAGAAGTAAAAGGAGAGGACGAAGTTAAAAAATTAACACGGTCATTCAATCTGATGATTGCAAGGATCAGGCAGCTTATGACACAGATAATAGCTGAACAGGAAGCCAAGCGCAATTATGAATTAAAAGCACTCCAGGCACAGATAAACCCGCATTTCCTTTACAACACACTGGATTCAATCATATGGATGAATGAAAATAAAAACCATGAGGGAGTTTCTGCAATGACCGCAGCGCTTGCTAAACTATTTCGGATAAGCCTAAGCCGGGGAAAAGAAATAATCAGCGTAAGCGATGAAATCGAGCACGCAGTGAGTTATCTTGCGATTCAAAAAATGCGGTATAAAAATAAATTTGAGTTTACTATAGACTTGCCGGTAGAACTTAGCGGGTATTCTACATTGAAATTGATTATTCAGCCTATAATTGAGAATGCTATATACCACGGCATTAATAAAATTCCCGACAAGGGATTAATAGATATAAAGGTTGAAAAGGAAGGGCAGATACTTGTTTATAGTGTGGCTGACAATGGATATGGAATCAGCGGGGACCGGCTTGAGACCATATTTACCAGCGAATCGACAAGCAAACATTCGTCCGGGGTTGGCCTTAAGAATGTTAATGAAAGAATCAAATTATATTATGGAGATGAGTACGGCATCAGCATAGAAAGCGAGGCCGAGGTCGGCACAACGGTTTTTATCAGAATTCCGATTACGGAGGAATAAATATGAAAAAAATAATCAAATATATTATCATCATTTTGATGCTGGCTGTTCTGACGTCATGTGTTTCAAGCACCGTTCCCGGGCAAGGCGAGGACATTAATATAAAAGTCATCGTTAAAAAACAGAATCATGAATTCTGGGCGGTTGTTGAAATGGGAACAGAGGCTGCCGGCCGGGAGTTTGGGGTAAATGTCGACTATATAGGCCCCACCAGCGAAGAAGATATTGAAGGGCAGATTCGAATGGTTGAGGCAGCCATTGAGGATAAAGTTGATGCCATTGTCCTTGCAGCAATAGATTATGAGCGTCTAGTGCCGGCAGCTGAGAAAGCGAAAGAAGCCGGTATTCCGGTAGTCATAATAGATTCAAATATTAATTCTGACAAAATGAATGGTTTTGTCGGGACGGACAATGTTGAAGCCGGCAGGGTTTTAGGCGAAGCCATGGTCGAAGCAATCGGAATGAATATTGATATAGTAATTGTAAGTTTTGTAAAAGGTGCTTCCTCTTCCAATAAGAGGGAAACGGGAGTATTAGAAGCTGTCGGCAGATATCCGGATATTAATGTACTGGATGTACTGTACTGCAATTCCGAGGAAGCGATTGCAAAGCAATTGACCATTGATGCACTAAACAAATACCCGGATATTGATGCTTTTGTATGCTTGAATGCATATGCTACCGTTGGAACTGCAAGGGGAATCATAGAAATGGAAAAAACCAGCGAAATAAAAATTATAGGCTTTGACAGCACACCGGAAGAAATTGAATACCTTGAAAGTGGAAGCATCGAGTTGCTTGTTGTTCAGAATCCATTCAGCATGGGTTATCTCGGTGTAAAATATGCCATTGATGCAATCAACGGTATTTCGATGCCGAAGAATGTAAGCACCGGTACTGTTGTAATTAACAAAAACAATATGTATCTTCCGGAAAACCAAAAACTAGTATTCCCGTTTATCAACTAAATTTCCGTTAACTAATTCTTGTAGTATATACATGACCCTTCATACGGAATTTATAAATTTATTTCTAAGAAGGAACTTGGATTTCCAATAAGTCATCCTGAGGATGACGGTTCGATTGTGTTAAAAATCACAAATTCATTATTCATTTTCCAATGTTAAAATTGCTTCTATGAATATAAAATGATTCTATCACTGAGTAAAAAATATTAAGGTGGAGATTCATGGGAAAACAACTCCTGAAAATGAAAGACATTGAAAAAAGATTCCCCGGTGTTTATGCATTGAAAAAATGTCTATTCAATCTTGAAAAGGGCGAGATCCATGCGCTGGTCGGAGAAAACGGTGCGGGAAAATCCACACTTATGAATATCCTGACGGGCATTATTCCATGCGATTCCGGAGATATTTTCTTAAACGAAGACAAACAGGTTTTCACAACTCCAAAGCAAGCTCAGGTCGCTGGAATTTCAATGGTTCATCAGGAATTAAACCTTATGGAAAATTTGACTGTTGCACAGAATATTTTCATTGGCCGGGAAAGCAAAGGCCTGTTTTTAAATGAAGATTCAATAAATATTCGGGCAAAAGAATTATTCGACAGACTTAATTTCCATATCGACCCAAAGGAAAAGGTTGGAAGGTTGTCTGTTAGCCACCAGCAGATTGTAGAAATCGCCAAAGCAATATCCTATGATGCCAAAATCATCATATTTGACGAACCAAGCGCCGCACTGACAGATAGAGAAATAGATCAGCTGTTCGTGATTATGAGAGAGCTGAAGGAAACAGACGTCAGCATGATTTATATCTCACATAGAATGGATGAAATTAAACGAATTGCCGACAGGGTTACAGTATTAAGAGACGGCGAATACATTGGAACACGCAGAACGGATTCCGTTGAGCTGGATGAAATTATTCAGATGATGGTTGGTCGTGTTATCTATGAAGAGCATAAGAAGCTTAGCGAAATAGGAATAGATACGCCGGTGGTCATGAAGGCTGAAAATTTCAGCTCCCTTGATGTAAAGAATGTTTCATTCGAATTGAAAAAAGGTGAAATCCTTGGATTTGCGGGATTAATAGGAGCTGGAAGGACTGAGCTGGCACGACTGATTTTCGGTGCGGATCCAAAGAAGAGCGGAGACTTATATATAAACGGCAAAAAAACAGTTATCAACAGTCCTAATAAAGCAGTCGAAAAAAGTATTGGTTATCTGTCTGAAGACAGGAAGAGGTATGGGGTTGTACTAGGCATGAGCATTGCCAACAATATTGTGCTTACAAAACTGCAGGATTTCATAAGCAGGATGTTTATTAATGAGAAGAAAATCAAGGAAGCCGCTGATGAGTATATTAAAAAGATTGATATAAAAACACCGAGTTCACAGCAACTTGTAAAAAACTTATCTGGTGGAAACCAGCAAAAAGTTATTATCGCAAAATGGCTTTTAAATAACTGCGATATTCTGATATTTGATGAGCCTACCAGGGGGATTGATGTCGGTGCTAAAAGTGAAATTTATAAATTAATGAATGACTTTGCCGCAATGGGCAAGGCGATAATAATGATTTCATCTGAACTGCCTGAATTAATCCGTATGAGCGACAGGGTACTGGTCATGTGCGAGGGTGAACATACAGCAACACTTAGTGCCGATGAAATTAACCAAAATACTATTATGAAGTATGCTACCCAGCATTAATGGAGGGAATAAATGTTAAACAATCTTAGAAAAGTGGGCATGCAGAAAATATTGGCATTCGGAGCGCTGATTATAATTTACATATTTTTTGCATTTACCGGAAAGAACTTTACATCTTCATCAACCATGCTAAATATACTGGCATCATCATATTATGTAGGGTTTTTAGCTCTTGGTGCTACATTTGTTATTATTACCGGAGGCATAGACCTGTCGCTTGGTGCACTTATGATGTGCTCTGCTCTGATTGGGGGCAAACTTTATAGAGATTTAGGTGTGCCTTTATGGATTTGCCTGGTCGTTATGATTTTATTTGCAATGCTTGTAGGCTTAATAAACGGCCTTATGGTAACAAAGCTCAAACTGCCGCCATTCATCGCTACACTCGGAATGATGATGGTCTGCCTCGGGCTTGGTTCGATTATTACGAATACTTCGTCAAAATACTTTCCTACGCCTCTTGAACCCGACGGATGGTTCGGAAGGACTTTCTTTAAATCCGCAGGGGGGTTCCCCCTGGGGGCGGTATATCTGCTTGTATTTTTCATTCTGACTTTCATTATTCTAAACAAGACAAAAATAGGCCGATATATAACCGCTATTGGTAATAACGAAGAAGCTGTCAGGTTGTCAGGTGTAAAAGTCGGGCTTTGGAAGACACTGGCATATATTATAGCCGGACTTGGGGTAGGACTTGGGTCGATACTATATTCTGCAACTTATACAGTTGTAATTCCCAATACTGGTAATGGAATTGAGCTTCAAGCTATCGCTGCGGTAGTCATAGGAGGAACATCGCTGTCAGGAGGGGTCGGGTCGCTGACCGGTACAATGATCGGGGTATTCATAATGAGCATCCTGAAAACCGGGTTAATTTCTGTGAGCCTTCCCGCCCCTTATCAAACATTCTTTACAGGACTTGTTGTCATCGGGGCTGTGCTCATGGATGTTTACAGAAATAAAAAAGCTAACGAACTAAAAAAAATCTAGGCTTAATTTTGCAATAAGCAAATAAAAATATTAAATGGAGGAGTAAATTATGAAAAACGGAAAAAGGCTATTGGCGGTACTACTTGTAGTATCTATGGTTTTTGTTCTTCTCGTAGGATGCGGACAGAAGGAAGAAGAAAGCAACTATTACTCAGTAATAGCAAAAGGATTCCAGCATCAGTTCTGGCAGGTTGTTAAGGCCGGTTCTGAGCAGGCAGCGGTTGACTTGGGAGTGGAAATTTTCTTCACAGGTCCTGAAGGAGAAAGTGCACAGGCAGCACAGGTTGATATGATTAATGCTGAATTAGCTAAAAATCCAGCGGCTATTGCATTGGCTGCTTTGAATACCGAAGCAATATTCTCCCAGCTTCAGGAAGCATATGACAAGGGAATCCCTGTTATCGGGTTTGACTCGGGCGTTCCGAATGCTCCAGCAGGACAGATTGCGGCAAATGCATCGACAGACAACGAAAATGCAGCTGCTATTGGCGCAGAGCATATGTATGAAGCAATTAAAGCTGACATTGCTGCTGCATCTGTTGCTAATCCTGTTACTGTTGTTGTTCTTTCCCAGGATGCAACGAGTGCATCAGTTACCGGAAGAAGCAAAGGTTTTGCTGAAAAAATGTATGCACTGGTTACCGGAGACGGACAGAGTGCAGCCATAAGCGGTGACTTTGCAGCTATTACGACCGGAGACCCTTCAGCTGTTGCGGTTAATGTTAAGATAGTTGTTGGTGCAACACCGGATATTACCGATATGACAAATGCTGCAAGCGGCGTTTTGAATACTGATAATCTCCTGGGAGTCTTCTGCTCAAACGAAGGCGCTGTCAACGGACTGCTTGCCTCAGTTAATTCAGGGTCCACAATAGCAGACGGCCTAAAAATTGTCGGATTTGACGCAGGTGCCGGTCAGAAAGCCGCTGTGCGAAACGGCACATTTATGGGTTCGATTACACAGGATCCATATCAGATAGGTTATAAAGCCGTTGAGCTGGCAGTTAAAGCCTCAAGAGGACATGCTGTAGCGGATGTTGATACTGGTGCAAAATGGTATGATTCCGCAAATATGGATGAAACAGACATAGCACAACTGTTGTATGACTAAAAAGTATTTATCTTAATAGTGAAGTCCTCCCGTATTCATGACGGGAGGACTTTTACTTATTCTGATAGATAAAATGCAGTAAGATTTGCAAAAAAAGAAACAATATGGTGAAATCTAGATATGGATACAATTGAAATTTTAATGAAAATATTACCATTGCTGGCAACTGTGGTTTTAGGATACTTTCTTTATAGAAACGGTTTTCTAAAAGATTCTTTTTTGAATGGATTTAAAAAAATTGTTGTGAATGTGACATTGCCGGCAGGACTTGTGGTTGCGTTCGCGTCGATTGATTTCCAGATAAAATACCTTTTGGTTTTCACATCTGTATTTGCTGCATGTGCCATAATGCTGTTGATAGGAAAGGCTCTTGCTAAAATACTCAAAATCAAATCCCCATATTTCCCATATCTGTTGACAGGCTTTGAAGCGGGAATGTTAGGGTATGCTCTCTACGGTGGAATTTACGGACTTGATAGACTGTCAGAATTCGGCATCGTTGACGTAGGTCAGGTTCTCTTTGTTTTTCTTGTTACTGTACCCCTGATTGCAGGACACAACAAAGATAAAGAGGTTGGTTTCTTCAAGCAGTCGTTAAAAACGGCTGTAAAATCCCCGGTAATATGGTCAATCTTAATCGGGTTGATTCTATCGATTGCAGGAATTGGTAAACTTTCAGAGTCGGTAGCCTTTAAAACAATCGAAAACATTCTGGACTTTATAGCCCTCCCGACACCGTTCCTTATCTGCCTTGTGATAGGTAGCGGTTTGAAATTTTCATTCGGACGCATGAAAGTAGAGAGCCTTACGGCTGTTATGAAAATCGTTCTTTCTATTGGTTTTGCAGCTGTTATTTTTCATTTAGCCCTTAAGCCACTTGGTTTATCGCCTTTGCTGGGTGTCCCCCTGTTTTCAATGTTTGTACTGCCCGGACCCTTTGTTATACCTGTGTTCATGGATTCAACAAACAGAGCAGAGGTGGAATTCGTTTCCAATACCCTATCTATAGGGACTTTACTCGGACTGGCGGGGTTTATCGTAATATCGTTGCTTTGATATAATTTTTATTTGTTATCTCGCTAGGTTAAAAATTGCTTTCAAGTCTCTTTTTCTCAGTTTCTTAAAGTTACCTAGTGTTTTTGTATCACCATCGGTTCCCTTATGGGCAAGTTCCTCAATCTGGGAGTCGGTGAGTTCAATGCCCATTTCCTTAACCGAGGCAGGCATTCCGATCGAGCGATAAAAGAGCTCCATAGAATGTATACCGGCCAAAGCTGCTTCATCGTCATCCTTATTTTCAATTCCGAATATATCGCGCGCGAATTTAGCAAACCTTGATGGCTTTATATGATGAACATATCTTGCCCAACTGCTCCATACAGCGCTTAAACCGGCTCCGTGGGCAACATCAAACATTCCGCCCAGCTCATGTTCAATATCATGGGTAGCCCAATCGCCGGTGCCCCCGCAACCAGTGAGGTCGTTATGAGCAAGACTCGATGCCCACATTAGCTCTGCCCGTGCCTGGTAATCATCGGGTTTTTCCAGGGAAGTCCTTATGTTTTCCATAACGGTTTTAATCAGTGCCACAGCTAAATTATCAGTCAATTTCATGGGTTCTTCTGTTGTGAAATATCTTTCCATAGTATGCATCATCATGTCTACTGCCCCGCATGAAGTCTGGTAGGAGGGAAGGGTATATGTGGTTTCAGGGTCGAGAACTGAAAACTTTGGTCTTATGATATCGTCGCCGTAAGCTCTCTTAAGCCAGCCTTCTTCGTTTGTTATTACCGAACCGCTGCTCATTTCGCTTCCTGCCGCAGATATTGTTAGTACTGTTCCGATAGATGCGCATGCAGCAGCATTTTTCCCTTTTGAATATAAATCCCAGACATCAAAGTCATTGGCAATACCCAGGGCAATGGCTTTTGCAGAATCTATTACGCTTCCTCCGCCGACCGCAAGAACAAAATCAACACCGGTGGATTTGGCAAGTTCAATCCCTTTGTAGACAAGAGACAGTCTTGGATTTGGCTTGACTCCGCCTAGTAAAACAAATGAAATTCCTTCTGCTTCGAGTGATTTTTTCACAATCTCAAGGAGGCCGCTTCTAACGACACTGCCCATCCCATAGTGGATAAGTACTTTTGTCGCCCCGAACTCTGCAGCAAGGCTTCCTGTCTGTACGGCGGTATTTTTACCAAAAACGACTTTGGTAGGCGCATAATATTTAAAATTTTTCATTTAGAATAACCTCCTGATATAAGTACACTATCAAGTATATACCCGCATCGGGCAATTGTTAATTCTTATAAATCATTAAAATAAAAAAAGGAGTAAAATACTATGATTTATAACGCTCCGCTAACATATCGGCGACTTTTTCAATAAATTTTGAGCCTAGTATTACTGCAATATCGCCGGGTTTCATATTATCATATAGATGCTCTGCAATTGACCCATAATCCGGAATGAAGATAGAATCCTTGCCTTTTTCCGCTACTTTTTCCGCTACAAGCCGGCTGCTGACTTCAGTCCCTGTTTCTTCACGGTCGTTATAAATGTCAGCCATAATCACATGGTCCGCATAACTAAAGCTGTTGACAAAATCATCAAACAAAACCAGTACGCGTGTATAAGTGTGGGGTTCGAAAACAGCCCAGATTTCACGATGTTTCATATTTGATGCTATTTCAAGAGTACCGTTTATTTCAGCAGGGTTGTGGGCATAGTCTGCAAAGACTTTAATGCCATTGGAATCGCTTTTCAATTCAAAACGTCTCCGCGGTCCCGGCATATCGTCAAGGGCCGATTTTATGTTTTCAATACTGCCGCCGCATATCATGCACGCGGCAACTGCTGATAGCACATTGAGAACGTTATGGGTTCCTGTAATATTCAGTTTGACATCACTGACTTTTCCGCCATTTGCGTATAGCTCGAATGATGCCTTTCCCTCTGCATCATATTCAAGATTCAATGCTGCATACTCCAGGTTTTTATCATTGAGTCCGTATTTAATGACATTGCAGTCGACTGAAGTCTCCAAAAACCTTGAGTTCTCATCATCATGGCAAACTATAAGATAACCGTCTTTTGGAATAAGCTGTGCGAATTCCAGGAATGACTGCTGCATATCCGCAAGGTCGCTGAACCAGTCGACGTGATCATAATCAATGTTAAGGATAATTCCTATGAACGGATTCAGTTTTAAAAATGTATCAGTATATTCACAGGCCTCAGTGATAAAAAAATTACCGTCGCCGTTCTTTGTGGTGCCGTTAATGAAATCAGCCTCGCCGCCGATATGGATTGTCGGGTTTAATCCGCACCTTTCAAAAAGGTATGAAACCATGGTGGTTGTGGTCGTCTTGCCGTGGGCACCGGAAATGCCTATTCCTACTTTATGGGCCCGCATTAGTTCTCCTAAAAGATCAGCGCGGTTGAGAATGTGTATTCCAAGCTCCTCGGCCCGTCTGTATTCGCAATTGTCCGAATGCACTGCAGCGGTATAGACCACGAGATCCGGCTTTCCCATTTTATCTGCATCGTGATTAAGGTAGACCCGTGCGCCAAGGGTGTTCAGTTTCTCGGTGAATTTTGATATTTCAATATCAGAACCTGTTATTTCATATCCCATGCCCAGTAATATTTCAGCCAGACCGGACATGCTTACTCCGCCGATTCCAATGAAATGGATTTTTTTTATTTTATCTGATAAACTTTTTAAAGCTTCCATACCAAACCTTTCAAGCCCGCTGATTTATTTTACAGGTCTTTTAGCACTGTGTCTATTGTACCATGAAGAAATTATTAACGATTTGTGAACATTGAACAGGTCGGTTGAAAAGTGATTGAAATGGATAGGCTATATATATATAATGTAGCAGAGTATAAATGAAATAGGAGGGCCGCAATGAAAGACAAGGCCGTAATCAACGAGGAAACCCATGTCGTTGAAGAAAAGAAAAAAGGCAGGGAGGAAACCATTATAAAATATGGTTTTTTAGCCCTTGGGATTATCCTCGCTATATGTATAGTTGCTTTTGCAGTAATTAGTCTGCTTCCTAATAACGTATTATCTATTGGTGATGAAAAAATAACAGAAGACGAATTTGACTATCATTATTATGAACAGACAAATATGCTATACCAGCAGATTCTTCAGTATTATCCTGATGTTTCGATGGAAGTCTTCATGATGAGCGAGTACCAGTCAGGCATGACATACCATGAGTTTGCCAAACAGCTGTCACTTGAACGAGTATCCGAAATTCAGATTCTGCTTGATTCAGCGAAAAAAGAGGGCTATGTCTATGATGAAGCTGAACTTGAAGACAGCAAGGAGAACTTTATAAACAGTTTTTCTGAATATGCAGACCAAACAGGACAGAAACTCGATGACGCCGCCAAGGACCTCTATGGATGTAAATTTGACATAGTTTTGGATATCTATGAAAAAACCTGGATATCAAGCAAATATCAGGATGATTTAATCCGCGGATATAAATTAGAAGTTGAAGATGACACAGCGCTTGAATACTATGAAAATTTTAAAGATGATATTGACCAAGTCGTTTTAAAACAGCTTTTCATTTCCACCTTCGATACTGTGGCCCAAGAATATTATGATGATGAAGAATACGCCGATGCCAAGGAGCGGGCTGAAGCTATATTTGAACGGGTGAATAACGGAGAAGATTTGGATGCGTTAATACTTGAACTGTCAGAAGATCCTTCTGTCGAGGAAACACTTGGCGAGTATAAATCTAAAAAGAGTGAGATTGGACTGGTAGCCTTGGAGGAATGGACTTTTGAAGAAGGCAGGGTTGAAGGGGAAATTGCTTTGCTGGAATCTGAAATTGGCTTCCATATTACACAGTATGTATCGAGGACTGTATATGAAGACGCCATTGATGATGTAAAAAGCAACATTGCATATGGAGAAATGCTGAATTTCCTTTCCGAGAAAAGAGCGCTTCCCGAATATGAGGTAGGATACTATAAATCTTTTAGTTCTTACTAAAATTCACTTAACTGAACATGCATGAAAAGTGTGCAGCCAAACTTATAGCGGCTGCACACTTTTTAATAAAATTTCCAGGGTAGTTTTGATAAATTTTAAGATATAAACTGCCCTGCAACTGATAAATGCAATGCATATATGATACAATTAAAAAAAAGTTTTTCAGGGAGGAAAACCATGGAAATAAAAGTAAATAGACCAAGCGAAAGATTAATCGGGACACTACCGAAAGTAGGCATCAGACCTACGATTGACGGGCGTATGAACGGCGTCAGGGAATCTCTTGAAAAAACAACAATGGATATGGCAATGTCAGCCGCGGAACTGATCTCAGCCAATTTGAAATATGCCAACGGACTGCCCGTTGAATGCGTAATAGCAGACACCTGTATCGGAGGGGTAGCGGAAGCTGCAGCTTGTGCGGAAAAATTCAAAAGAGAAGGCGTTGGTGTTTCTCTTACAGTAACACCGTGCTGGTGCTATGGCTCTGAAACAATGGACATGGACCCTCATACTCCAAAGGCAGTATGGGGCTTCAATGGAACAGAACGGCCCGGGGCTGTTTATCTTGCAGCGGTGCTTGCTGCCCACAGTCAGAAAGGTATCCCTGCATTTGGTATTTACGGAAGGGATGTGCAGGATTTAGGGGATACATCCGTACCGGATGACGTAAAAGATAAGGTTCTTAATTTTGTGCGTGCGGGAATTGCTGCGGCGTATATAAACGGAAAATCGTATGTATCCTTTGGCTCGGTATCGATGGGTATAGCCGGTTCGATAACAGTAGAAGACTTTTTCCAG
>Ga0233414_10000659_pt1 | contig 14060 bp, 5 predicted proteins | sample Na_anoxic_10_MG_FD_189020 | JGI IMG/M metagenome (GOLD analysis project Ga0233414, IMG submission 189020) | Seawater microbial communities from Saanich Inlet, British Columbia, Canada - Na_anoxic_10_MG | ecosystem: Environmental > Aquatic > Marine > Inlet | place: Canada: British Columbia...
GGAACTGTTCCTGGGTCAGCATCAACTGCGCAACGATTTTCTCTCCCGGGCGCTGTACCTGCTGGCGTTTGTGGAGCCCTACGACAACGAACCGGATCAAGAATATCCCATCCCCTACGAAGACCTGGAGGTCCGTCATCTCGGGGAACTCCACGAGACCATTCTGGAATACACGGTTCAGTTGGCCGACGCCGACCGCATCCGTCGCCGCACCAAGAAGGGAGTGGAAATGCGGCTGGCTTCGCAGACCACGAGAAAGGCTGGCGACACGCTGATCAAAAAGGGGGATGTCTATTTCGGCGAGTCCGCGCTTGAGCGCAAACAGACCGGTTCTTATTACACCCCGGAATCATTGGTTCGTTTTCTCAACGAAAAAACAATCGTCCAGCCCCTTCGTGAAGCCTTTGAACGGGAATACCGACCGCGATTTAACGAGCTGTTGGAGCAGGCAAGAAACGGGTATGATATGGGCGCCCGACGGGGAGCGGCCCAATCCGCAGCAGCACTGGTTGAACGTTTTGCCCATGAAGCGGTATTAAATTTCAAGATCTGTGACCTGGCCATGGGCAGCGGTCATTTTCTGGTAGACGCCTCTAACCAGATGGCCGGGCTGATCGTCGCTCTGCTTGCGGAGATACCTTATGTAGAGGGTATGACGGTTTCCGTTACCAGCAATCCCAATGACTGGCGGCGGCTGGTCACCCGTCACTGTATCTACGGGGTTGATCTGAACCCATTAGCAGTAAACCTCGCCAAGCTCTCGCTGTGGCTCAACTGCTTTGCCGGTAATCATAAGCTGACCTTCCTCGATCATCATCTGCGCTGCGGAAACAGCCTTATCGGCATCCGGTCCCTCAAGCAGCTTGCGCGCATGCCCGAGCGCAAAAAGGGGAGTAAGAAAAGAGACAATCAAACCGGCGATCTCTTCCCTGATTTTCAGCAATATTCCGAAATGCTTGCGGATGCCGGCAAGGACATGAAAACCATCAACGCAATGGGTGAAGACGAGACCGACTCTCAAAAGGACGTTTTTGACCAGGCTCAGCAAAAGGTTTCTGCGTTGAAATCCTTGGCGGATCTGTATACATCCTATCTGATGGATGCCGGTATACGGGCCGATGATTACCACGAATTGTTTTACTGCCTGGCCAGAAAACAGCCGATCGACAATCCGTTGAACCCCGATCTGCCCAAAATTTTGGAATCGGTCCAAACCTATCAGTTCCGGCATCACTTTTTCCACTGGCCTTTGGAATTCCCTGATGTCTTTCCCGACAAGCATTCATCCTTGAGTCTTGATTCCTCATCATTCCAAAACGGTTTTTCCGCTACGATCGGCAATCCGCCGTGGGATATTGTGAAGCCCAATTCCCAAGAGTTTTTCTCGGATTACGACCCCAAGTTCCGTTCCTATAAAAAACAGGAGGCCAATCGTGTCTCCAAGAAACTAATGGCCGACAACCCGGCTATCGCTGAAAAGTGGGAAGAATACTGTGAAGGAATTGCTCAGCAGAGTGCCTACTTCAAGGAGCCTCTGAGTTACAGCGCCCTGGGCAAGGGTGATATCAACACCTTCAAACTCTTCCTGGAGCAGTTCTTTACCGTTCTGTGCAGCAGCGGTCGCATGGGGATCGTTGTGCCCAGCGGCATTTACACTGATAAGGGCTGTCTTCCCATACGGGAACGGTTCTTCAACCATAGTCGAATCGAGTTTCTTTACTGCTTTGAGAACCGCCGTGCCATCTTCAATATCCATCGTAGTTTCAAGTTTGTACTGTTCGGTACCCAAAAAGGCGGAAAAACCGACAGCTTCAAATGCGCGTTCATGGAGCACGACCCGGAGCGGTTGCCGCTGATTGACGCCAACGCGCTGGAAATGAGCGTGAAGCAGGTCAGGAAGTTTTCGCCTGACAGCCTGAGTGTAATGGAGTTTAAAAGCCAGCGGGATATTGATATTACGACACGAATTTATGGTGCCTGGCCACTTTTAGGAGAAACTTTGGCGGATACTTGGAATGTGAAGTTTTGGCGTGAATTCGACATGACACTTGATAGCGAGTTATTTCAAGAAAACTCTACTGGTCACCCGCTGTATGAAGGCAAAATGGTTTGGCAATTCGACCATAATTTTGAAAAGCCACGTTGGTGGATCCCAAAAAACAAGATCGAAAGCCAAAAGACTTCACGTAATTATAATAAAGCAAGAGTAGGTTTTCGAGGGGTGGCGGCTTCAACAAATGAACGAACACTGATATCTACTTTGGCACCACCACTGTCATTTGGCGAAGCACTATTTCCATTGGCACAATTTTATACCCAGAAGAGCGTGGGGCTGAATATCTTTACTTGCGCGTTGCTTAATTCTTTCGTTCTTGATTTCACAATTAGATTAAAAATTTCAACGAGAATAAGTAACTTCTATTTCTATCAACTCCCTTTCCCGCGTTATACAAGGGGTAGTGATTATTTCGACCAAATAGTTTGTCGTGCCAGCCGTTTAATATTTACTACTAATGATTTCGATAATGAATGGGAGGAAATTTTCCACGAACAGTGGCGAATTCCAGCCTTCTGGTATCATACATCCGCTCCCATGAAAACATACGGTCCGGCCCATGAGCAAGAAATCCGCGACCGGCTTCGGGACGAAGCGGAAAAACTGACGCCCGAGTGGGAGGCGCACTGCGGGGTTCATGATCGCCTACCCGACCGACGCGACACGGGTGACAGAGCCCAACTCCGTGCCGAGATCGACGCCTACGTGGCCCATCTTTACGGTCTTTCGCGGGATGACTTCGCATACATCCTTGACACCTTTCCGGTACTCAAGAAGAAAGAGAAAAAGGCCTTCGGCGAGTTCATGTCCAAGCGAAAATGTTTGGAAGAGTACGACAGGGTAAAGACAATTATGAATGCGGAATGATGAAGGATGAATAAGCAACAACAAGGAAAGGCTAATAAAATAACGTGGATCTTTAAAATTCGGCATTTATCCTTTATCATTCTTTTTTATAGTTATTATTTGCAAAAGGGGCCATATTATGGTCCTATTTGCAAAATGTAGCTTTTTAAATGGGTTCACTAATGCCAAAGGGAAAATCACAAAATTCGCGTGATTTGGCCGCCTGGATCGATTCAAGGCAGTCGCAAGGCCTCTATTTCTTCCACCGACATGAGGCTTTGAAAACCTTGAGCGTAAGTGAGATAGCCTTCAAGAAAGCCGCTGCAAGGTTATCCAGAAAGAAAAGAATTGCCCGTATTCATAGGGGCTTTTTTATCATTATTCCCCTGGAGTATGCCTATACGGGCGTCCTTCCTGCTGAATGGTTTATAGCTGATTTGATGCGCTATATGGGGCAGCCCTACTATGTGGGGCTGTTGAGTGCATCAGCGCTGCATGGCGCTGCCCACCAGCAGCCCCAGCAGTTTCATGTGGTTACGACAGGCCCCTTGCGTGAAATACAAACGAACGGGCTTGCTATCGCCTTTTTTTCTAAGACAAAGTTTGCAGGCGTGCAGGTGACCAAAATCAAGGTTCAAACAGGCTATATCCGGGTTTCCACTCCCGAGGCCACTGCTATTGACCTGATACGCTATGCGAAGCGCATTGGCGGTGTGGACCGTGTATTTACAGTATTGCAGGAGTTAGGAGAAGCGATGGATCTGGAAAAGCTGGTGCTAGCTGTTAAGGCGGATGGGAGAATAGCCTATGCCCAGCGTTTGGGATTTTTATTGGAGAGGGCCGGTTTTTCAGATTTGACGTATGGGCTGTCACAATGGGCACAGGAAAGAAAGCCCTTACCTGCCAGATTGGAACCCTCCATGCCAGCCGCGGGATGCAAAAAGGACCAACGCTGGAAGATCCTTGTGAATATCGATGTTGAGGGTGATCTATGATACCGAAAGCGGATATCACGGCATGGAGGCATATAGCGCCCTGGGTTTCAGATCCCCAAGTAGAACAGGATCTGATCATCAGCAGGGCTTTGGTGTCCATGTTCCAGAATATATTAATTTCCGAACAACTGGCATTCAGGGGAGGGACAGCCTTGCATAAACTATATTTCAATCCCCCGCGTCGCTATTCAGAGGATATTGATTTGGTACAGACTGTACCTGGACCGATAGGAGGCCTCCTTGATGCCTTGCAGGAAGCCCTGAATCTATTTCTTGGAAAACCACGGCGCAGCCAAACGGAAAGATCTGCTATTCTAACTTACAGAATAGAATCTGAAGGTCCTCCGGTTGTCCCATTGCGCCTGAAGGTGGAAATAAATACGCGTGAGCATTTCACTGTCTATGGATTTTACAAACGACCATTTAACGTTCGCTCACGCTGGTTTACGGGAGACTGTAAAATCCATACTTTCAAACTGGAAGAACTGCTTGCTACTAAAGTGAGGGCATTATATCAGAGACGAAAAGGTCGTGATCTTTTTGATTTGTGGCTTGGTCTTACAGAAGGAGGGGCCGATGCCGGGGAAGTTGTCAAGATTTTCAAGGAATACATGAATGCGGAAGGACACAGGATAAGAAGAGAAGATTACGAGAAAAATATCGAGGCAAAAATGAAGCATCCGGGGTTTATAGAGGACGTTAAACCTCTGCTGGCGGCCAACGTGAAATATGATGTTAATGTGGCTTTTTCACTAATAAGTGAACAGGTCGTGTCTCGTATCGATAGCAAGTAAACTCAAGCAAAGGAATGAGAAGCCATGGCGAAAATAGCAGATGTGGTCAAACTGAAATCCGGCTACGCGAATTTTGTAGAGCTGAAAAGCGACTTTGAGGAGATTCAGAAGAATACCGACCGAATGGCCATGTACCGGCCGACCAAGGCTCACCGCGTGGCGTTTGAACGTATTTGCCGCGGACTGTACCAGCCAAATGACAAGAAGTTTTATCTGCTGAGCGGCTCTTATGGAACGGGTAAATCACACCTGTGTCTGATGACGGCGAATGTCTTGAGCCGATCCAGTGGGGACCCGGAAATCGCCGGATTTCACGAGAACTACGCCAGGCTCGATCCTGAGAAGGCCAAGCTGCTCAAAAATATCCGCAAGGACGGCCAGTACCTGGTGGCGATCTGTGACTACCACTCAGGGCGACATTTTGAAGATGTTGTGATGAAAGCGGTCTTTGAGGCCTGCGAAGCCAAGGGCCTGAATGCCGGGGTGGAAACTGAATTTGAAGAGGCGGAACGTCAACTCGCCGAGTGGGAGCAAAAGAGCGGCAAGGGAGGCATCCGAAACTTCTACCAGGACTTCGGCAAGGCACTCGAATCGGTCGCACCCGGCCTCACCGTGGAGCAACTCCGCAACGGGCTCAAGGACTACGAATCAAATGTGCTTGAAAAATTCCGCGCAGCCTTCAAGGAAATGATGGGGGGCATTGAGTTTCAGGCCCAGGCCGGCAATCTGATTCCAATACTCAAAAAACTTGTCAAGAGCGAGGCTTTCAAAGAGCGCTTCAAAGGACTGGCAATCTTTTTCGATGAGTTCGGCTTCACCCTGGAAAAGGCAAGCTACTCAAAAGACATCCTGCAAGGATTCATGGAAACGATCTGCAAAAACGAACCGAACGTGGTTTTTGTGGGATGTATTCACAAGGACTTCAAATCCTATGCCGACCGTTTCAGCAAGGATGACGCGGCCGTCATGAGTGCTCGCATCACCCAGGTGGACTTGCTTAACGAGGGGATTGAGGAGATAATCGGCGCCATTGTCGAAACGGACAAGCAGTGCTCTATTTGGATGAAAGAGGTTGCTCCGAAGACAGGTGTCTTCGATCAATTGGTGCCGCCGTGCAAGTCACTGGACCTGTTCCCATGGATTGAAGATGTGAATCGAATTCGCCAGCGGGTATTGGAGGATATCTACGGTGTGCATCCGATGGCACTCTCATGTTTGCTGAAGCTTTCATCAGAGATCGGATCAGACGCAAGAAGCACGTTCACCTTCTTCACGGGTGGTGTGGGCGGCGTGAAGGGATCATACGCTGACTTCATCGAAAATGCCAACTTGACGGCAGGCGGCGGGAAACTGAATCTTTATACAGTTGATCAACTGTTCACCTTTTTCGCAAAAGAACTCTCACAAAAAAATCCAGAGTTGCGAGAAAGGCAACGGCAGTTTGTCAACGGCTTCTATGCCAGCCTGGACGCCCTTCGGAAGGCTACCGAAGGAGACCTTTTCGGCTTTCAGGAAGACGAGCGCGTTCAGGTGCTCAGGGAAATATTGATCTACCAGCTCTGCCAAATTCCGACGAGCTTGGAGAATCTCCAGTTTGGTCTTTACTGTCTGAACTCACCCGAAAAAAACCAGGTCAAAGGATATTTGAAGGACCTGGTTAAAAAAGGCGCGGTGTTTTTCCGCCAGCAATCAAAAACATATGAACTGGCGGCCGGTGCTGGGCCTGACCCCTATGATCTGATCGAGCGTTACGTCGCTGACACCAGCCTGCACCCAACAGACACAGTAGCAGCATTTTTGGAAGAAGCCGGAGGAAAACGTCTTTCGGATTTCGCAGAAGCCAAAGGTTACAACATGCCCTTTGGGGAAGACAAGCGCTTCCGCACGCGTTTCGTTCGAGCTAAAGACCTTGGAGATGCGCTTTGGGATGAAATCAGTGCAGAATATACTGAAAACCGGAACAAGCCATCGAAAAGCTTTGAAGGAACTCTCGTTTATGCGCTCTGTGAAGATGATGCCGAGGTCAATGTGGTCCGTGAGGCTGCCAAATCCATTTCTGATGCTAATGTGGCCCTGGCCGTGCCCCATTCACAGCAGGCTTTTACCGAGACCCTTCTAAGGGTAAAAGCGTGCCGCCATTACCTGCCCCCCAACGAAGCGGAAAAAATAAGTGCCCAGACCGAGTCAAGACTACGTGATATTTTTGAAAATCCTGATGACGGTTACCTGCCGACTCTCCAGCGTGTGTTCCGAGATATTGAGGAAGGCAGCGATGCATGTTGGTATTGGCAGGGCGGAAAGGTATTGGTGGACAAACCTCAACAGTCGCACAAGCCTGCGGACATGCTGTGCGATGAACTGTTTACGAAAAGGTGCCGAATTAAGCACCCTGACCTAAACTTCCGTCACGACGAAAAATGGCGTACTGGTAAGAACACCGCGCTTAAGCAGGCCGTGGGTGTCTTGTTGCAGGCGGAAAAGGTCCTTATTGATAACGGCAACCCAGACAACCATGGGGAAAAGCGATACCTTGAAAAAGCCTTATTGAAAGGTGCCGGAGCCCTAAGGAAAACCGGTTCAGAGGGGGTGGTTTCTTATTTCTCCTGTGAAACCGATCCTGCCAAGATTCACGCTGATTTTCCTGTTTTCAAAGAACTCTGTGACCGTCTGGTGAGCCTAAATCCTGGAGAACCATTCTCGGTTGGCACTTTTCTTGAGGAAGCCCAGACTGCGCCTTACGGGGTTGGGGGTACACCGCTTATTCTGTCGCTGGCCCACATCATTCGGGCTTATGGCGAACGGCTAATCGTGTATAAAGATTCCACCAGGATGGTGGAACAACCTCTTCGAACCTATGACGATCTGGTTAAGATTACATCGGACCCGTCGGCTAAGACAGTGTTTGTGGTCCGGGATATTTTGCAAGCCCAGATCAATCTCATTGATATGTTTGCCAAAGCAGTCGGTGCGCAGCCTCTCAAACATGGCGAAACACGATCCCTCAACTCAGCCTTTGACACAATCAAGCAATGGTGGAACGGTTTACCGGCTGTGGCCAAAGTCATTAGCCTTTATGATAATGACCGACAACCTCGTTTGAATAATCTTAAAAATCTTATGGGCGGCCTCTCAGGCAGCGTAGACCGATTTGATTTTATGCTGGAGCAATTGCCTGCTGTTTACACTGATGCTCCTGTTGGCGATGCCCTCACACAGAAGGAATCCGAAACCATTGGAGAAGCCTTTGTCAAGGACCTTAACTTGCTTAATTCCGGCGAACAGTCGGCGTACGGGCATATTGCGAAGGCGATCTGCGAAGTCTACGGTGTAAAGGGCGACATGATTGAGTGTGAAAACGAGGTAACCAGGTGGTATGCGAATTTGAATCCAAGCCAACGCGATCCTCACAAATGCGACCACGAAGATACCACCTGTTTTTTAACTCGATTAGCCGATCAATCCACCAGCTTCAACACAAAAATCGTCAAGCTCCTGCCCAAGGATTACGGATTTGGTGCGGTTTCAGAATGGACTTCGCTTCACATCAAAGATTATGCCTCAAAGCTGAAACAGGCTAAGGCCGAAATTGATAAAGCCAAACCTGTCGTCTATAAACCCGCTGTCGATGAAGGCGTACATGAGATCCGTGAATCCCAAGAGATGTATGTGGAAATCCCAAAAGGAGCTGCCAGATTAATCTATACACTGGACGGAATTGATCCTCGCCACTCAAACAGTGCCCAAAAAACGGACAGCAAGCTCAACCTTGTCAACCTCCTAACGGGACGGGCCAATGTGAAAGTGAAAATGCGGGCGGTCGATCAGGAAGGAAATGTGAGTGATCCTGTGACAATTGAACTCGTCAGCAAAGAACGCAAATACGATATACAAGTGGAACCGAGTCTCTTCGGTAAAAAGGAAGCCACATTCAAAACTCCGGATGACACGGAAGGATTTCTGGTGGTGCTGAAATCAGTCATTAATTATGGTGTTAAAAATAATCTGTTGGATAAAGAGGCAGCCAAGAAGTTTGAAGCGCTTTTGAGCGACATGGCCAAAGATATTTAAGGAGTCGATATGTGACTGAGAACAGCAAATACCAGGCATCCATCAGCTATATAGGTGAACTGGCCCATACTCCGCCTGATAGTGTAATTCTGGTGGAAAACGACGCAGATTACGTCCGAGCATGCCAAAAATTATCCCGCTTCTGGGAATTACATGGTTGCCAGAGGGTATGGGTGCGTTCAAAGAACCACTTCGCTTGGCTGCGGGATTTCACTGGACAGATTGGTTGCTCATCACAGTTCGAAGAAAAGACGGCCCGCCTGGTGTTGGGCGAGCAGTGGAATGTAAGCCTGCCAGACTGGTTAACCGATGCCGATGTTCTCGAACAGAACCTATTAGAAATTGATGTAGACTCTCAGCAACGGACTCATTTTGAAACGCGGTTTTTAACTCGTTGTTTAGGAGGCACCTTTCAGACCGACATTTTAAGCACCTCAGATATTGTCCCGGTAATCAAAGCGCTGGTCAGCAGTGGCGCAAAGGTAGCATTTGAGACATATCCGCTCTTGCAGCGTTGCTTAGAGAACCAATGCAGTCAGTGGGCGGAGAGAAGTAGCGAGACATGGTTGAAAGAGGTCTGTAAACGCCTTCCAGAAAATTATGGTGAAATATGGCAGTGGCTCAGCTTTTGGGTAGGTTTACACGCTTATCCAGACAAATTGCTGGAATATGTATTGCCTCCGGAACAGATCTTATTTGTACGCCAAATTCCCCCTATGGCCATGAGGGATCTGCCTTTTGAACCTACGGCACGTGAACAGATGATGACCCAAATTGAGTTTCTCTTTGAAGAAATAAGGAAGCAAGTCAACTCAAACGGCGAGTTTCAGAAGGTAGTGGGATGGACTACAGGAAAACTCTCGCAAGAATACCAATATATTTCAAAAATTCTTAAAAGCGAGCAATTTCCGCCGACAGAAGCAGATATTCGAGTGGTACGGGAAAAGTTCAAATCATGTCCAGGTGTAAGCGAGAGCCAATTGAACTCTCTTCTTTTCTGTGTCAAACCCAGCCGTCCTGCCCTGCTCGGGCCGGAAGAAGTTTGGAGCAGTGCGGAGTGGATTCGGTGGACAGTTGAAGAATATTTGCCCTACCGCATTTGGCAGGTTCATAACGCCCATTATGATGAAGGATTAGAGAAAACGGTCAAGCGCTTCTCGGATTGGTACATTAGTGAATATGCGTCTATCCACAAAGACCCTGACCTAAGCCTAACGCATTGCTTGAGAAGCATCTCATCAAGCGATTCAAGTAGCGAATTTACAATCATTCTGCTTGTCGACTGTCTTCCTGTCGCCTTTATGGAGCTCCTGGACCAAACGTTCCGCAATGTGGGGCTCAGCCGACATGACCTTCACTACAGATTCGCAGGGCTGCCCACCATCACGGAATACAACAAGACTGAGCTCCTTAGTGGAAATTGGCAAAACAAAACTGGAAACTACGAGGCTGTTCTTAAAAACCGATCTGCATCCGAATGGGGCGGGAAAAATGTTGTGTACCTGAGCAACTTGAAATCACTGTCGGAAATGCAGGCTCCGCAAGAGGCTACCATCGCCGTTCTGAACTTGGTGGACGGAGATGAGATCCTGCACTCCGACGTGGAGGCCAAAAACACCACGCATGAGGATGAACTGCATCGAATTTTTTCTCGCATGGCTGAATCAGTAAACAGATTGTCACAAGAGTGGACAGGAGCAAAGGAAAATTTTAATGTTTACGTAGTGACTGACCACGGAGCTTGCCGCATTCTTGATGAAGAAAAGCGTTCATTTGACTCGGCAGTCGTCAACAAGCTTTTCGCTAATGAAAAACACCGGTTTTCGGTAGTGACAGAGGATCAGGTTAATGACATTCCAGATAATTTGTGGGTACTGGGGCATCGTTTTAAGCGGCCATTTTCCGATGAAAATGAGATCTATTTCTTGCCACGGGGGCACAATACGGTTCGCCAAACCGGCATGGTAAAAGGTTACATGCACGGTGGCGCCACCCCTGAAGAGGTAATTGTTCCAATAGCTTTATACAAAATGATCAAACCGGCTTGGAAAACGCCTTCTGTGCGTTTCCTTAACCTGGATCTTGATGAAGAGACCGGTTCTGCTAAATTTTACATTCAACGAGTTGTAACGCTGGAGATTGAGATACAAAACCTGAACTCGATTGAAATTCTTATTCATCGAGCAAGTGTTATATCGCCTGAAACTGACCTTAAAAGCTGTGAAACTATAACTATACTGGCCGGGAGTGTTAATACCCTTCAAATGAACTGCTATTTCAAGAAGGCAGCATTGGATAAAAAGAGCCTGGAGATAGAGATTGCCTATGAGATTTCCGGCGAGCAGCGCATGCTCTCCCTCACTCTTGATAGTGAGTTCAAATCAGCCATGGCAAGCGGCTTCAGCCTGAAAGACCTTTGACGGAGGCAAGGAAACAGATGGAATCATTTGAACGCAAAGCAAAAGATTATTACGGCGAGGTCGTCATCAATAAGGGACTTATGAGTAAAGCTGGTTTCGGGGCGCGTGCGATACCAGTCTACGTTGGTGAATGGATCGTCAGCCAGTTTATGGATGGAGAAGAACTCACGGAGGACGGTAGAAACGAAATCGTCAACACCGTTTCAAGATTTCTGCCGCAAAAAGCGGACAAAAACATGATTCTGAATCGTCTAATGGAGCAGGAAGAGGTTCAGATTCTTGATGACTTCCGGGTTAACGTGAATTTGGAAAAGAATACGCATGAGCTTAGCATACCCGTCCTTGATGTAAACAAAGGCCTCATCCAGAAAGGGATTGTCGATGATAATCCTATGCTTCTGAAGACTGGGATGTGGGGCATTGGTACACTAAGGTATGTCCCTCCAGATGGAGAGGAAGTAATAAAGGGGCAGATATGGATGGTGGAATTTAAGCCATTCCAAACATCGGGAGTTGACCTTAATTATTTTAAGGAATGCAGGAAGCACTTTTCCCTGGACGAGTGGATCGATATGTTGGTATCCAGCTGCCAGTTTAATCCAGACGTGCATACCCTCCCTCAAAAAATACTGCTGCTAAGCCGTATCATCCCGCTGGTTCAACCAAGGGTCAATCAAGCGGAGTTAGCGCCAAAGGGTACCGGTAAATCTTTTGTCTTTGATAATATCAGTCGTTATGCCGCAGTAATTCCTGGGGGGAAACTCTCTGCGCCCGCGTTGTTCTATAACAGTGCAAGCAAGCAGCTTGGTTTGATCCCACGTTATGATGTGGTCGTAGTTGACGAGGTGCAAAAAATACATACGGATACTGCCGGAGAGGCCATGGCTGCTCTCAAGATGTACATGGAAAGTGGGCGTTACAGAAGAGCTACAGGCGATATGGGAACTTCTGAAGCTGGCTTTATTATCTTAGGGAATATCACAATTGGGCCAGACAGGCGGCCTTTATATGAAACCAATGGGATTTTTAAGGAACTTCCATCATCGTTACAGGAATCGGCTTTTGTGGATCGAATGCACGGATTACTTGAAGGCTGGTTCATGCCGAGAATCACAAAAAATACACCATCAAAAAGCATTGGTTTTAAAGGTGATTTTTTTAGTGAGGTGCTACATGAACTCCGGATTGATCTGAAGTTCGCTGATTACGTCGCACACAGCATGCGTCTTCCTGAGTGTGAAGACATGCGTGACAACAAGGCCATCGCGCGTCTTGCAGAGGGATTTCTCAAGCTTTTGTTCCCTGACCTGCTGGTCAGCGATGAAGAGTTCATTGAATATTGTGTCAATCCGGCTGTCCGTATGCGTCAACAAATACGAGATGATCTGGCCAAACTCGATCAGGAATACCGATGGGTTACAATCAAGAGTGAGCTGCCCGACGAGTTCCAGCTCTCGCATCCTGAAAATAAGCCAGAACCAGAAGAAGAAGAAATTGAAGTGGATCCTCTTTCAGCAGACAGAAAGCCTTTTGAAACTACATTGGATATTGCTGAGAGGCAGAAAGGCATTTCATACACCAAGCTTTTTGCACCCTATTTGATAGGAGCCAAGTCAATCACGTTGGTCGACCCTTACATTCGATATGACTACCAGATACACAATTTTATAAACTTCTGTGAATGTGTAGTTCCGCATCAAGGTACACTCAAATTGGCTCTGGTGACCAGCGCTGAATCGAATGAACAGGAACGGATTATCTCCGTAAAGTTTGAAGAGCTTCAGAGTAACCTCGAACAGGATCGCATTATTTTTATCTATAATTTTGATAAAGATAAACACGATCGCTGGATTGAGACAGACACAGGTTGGCGCATTATTTTAGGACGGGGGCTTGACATCTTCCAGAAGCCGGAAGGTAAGTTCACTTTAGGTTTTCTAGACCAAACCAAACGCCGCTGCAAGGCGACAACGATCACCTATATCAAGAGTGGCTGATGAAGGGCTTGCCTATTGGTATCTGGAAAGGGGTCGAAAGGGGTCAAATCTCCGTTTGAGAGCGCCGATTAAAACCGGCAATAAGTAGGGACTGAAAGTGTCCTATGATGAAGGACGAGCCATCCACATCAGCCCTGAGTCATGCATTGGTAATGGTAACATTACCGGTGAAGTGTTGACAAGGGAAAGTGCCCCGATAAATCGGGATGTTCCACACGCTGAGTATTGAGCCTCGTAAGAGACATAAATCCACGTAAAGGGGTCAAATCTACGCTTGGCTCTTGTTAGATCAGTAAACCACGCCCGAGGCGGGCAAGCCCTCCAGAAACACGGCGGGTAAACGTTCCAGGAAATACGAAATGAAAGGTTTTGGTGGCGTTACGGATAATGATTGGTTTTCATTTCTCTCCCAGCAGCCAAATAAAATATGGTGAACAGATATTCATTTTTCATTACTGTTATTTTCTGCTTTTTTGTCACCTGTGAAAGCAAACAAAAATGTATATAGCTGAATTACGCGGTAAATTGTCTCAGAGAATTGAGAGAATGGAAGACATTTTGACTTCAAATGTCTTTTCATTTTTTAAATACTCGACTCGAGAAATTTTTCTAAAAGGGTATCTGAATAAATTGAAGATTTATGTTTCTGATCAGGAAGCTATCGAAGCAGAATTTATATTTTGGCCACACTTCGAGGATAATACTGAACCGTGAAAGGGGTAAAAAGTTTACCGAAAAGTTCGGGGAAAAGTTCGGGGAAAAGTTCGGGGAAAACAGGGGTTCAAATAATAAGATTAATGGACAAAAATTCTTATATAACCATACCGGAACTGGCAGAAGCCCTTGGCATAACAACACGCGCAATCGAAAAACAGATTTCCAGC
>Ga0233414_10000660_pt1 | contig 14045 bp, 14 predicted proteins | sample Na_anoxic_10_MG_FD_189020 | JGI IMG/M metagenome (GOLD analysis project Ga0233414, IMG submission 189020) | Seawater microbial communities from Saanich Inlet, British Columbia, Canada - Na_anoxic_10_MG | ecosystem: Environmental > Aquatic > Marine > Inlet | place: Canada: British Columbia...
CATGGAGTAACTTACCGGGGAAAAGCGCTGGAACTCTTTTATTATCATGCGGAGGCGCGTTTCTGCGGTGCCCTCGGACAGTTGATAAGGGCAGGTAGGATGACGGAATACGCCGATAGACTTTATCTCAGCTACAGCCACCTGATGAATTTACTGGCATATGATTTTGAACCGGATTACTATGCGGAATTCTGGGTTAAGGAACTGGTTTTTGCATATCAAGGGCTGAAGAGCATTGATTATCCGTTAATCGATAAGGAAATCTGGGAAAAGATAACCTGGCATAAATATGGTTTCCACTATTTTAACAACTATAGCAATGCTATTGCATACGCGCTTGCTTCAGAGGCTTGCATGATTGATACGGGACTTGGGGGCGATGAAAATTTCTTTGATGCATGGTCACCGGTTTTGTTTGACGGATTCAATAGGAAAAACGGCATGTATAACGACCCGGGAGCCCCAATGGCTTACGATATGATAACCAAGCAGCAGATTTTATTTGCTATTATGAAGGGTGCTGACGGCGAAAATAAGGAGGAAGCACTCAAGTTGTGCGAAAGGGGAGCGGTATCTTCTCTTTTTATGCAGTCTGTGACCGGGCAGATGCCTTTCGGAGGACGGACCAATCAATTCCTTTGCGTTGAAGTTATCCTTGCTCATTTCTTTGAGATGATGAGCAGTCTCAAATCCAAAAAATTCGAAAATCCTGAAGCGTGCGTATTTAAAAGAGCAGCTCATAATGCTGTTAAAAGCATTGAACCATGGCTTAATATGAAACCCTTCAGGCACATACGGCAAGGTTTTAGCCCGGATTTGGGACACGGCATTGACAGCGGCGGGGTATATACCGTTTATGGGCTTCTTGCCTCCAGTATGCTGGGAACTGCATATTTTGAGTCTCTTGGGAATGAGAATACATCATGTTGCGAGACACCTGCTGATGCCGGGGGCAGTGTTTTTACCACAGGTTGCGATTTTCACAAGGTATTCGCAACCTGCGGCGGGTATCATATAGAGATTGATACATGCGCTGATATTGAAAAAGATGCTACAGGATTTGGCCGTTTTCATAAAATAGGTATTATGCCCGAGACTGCATTGTCGGGTTCATGTGCATCTGAACCGACTTACTCATATGCCTTGAATGAAATTGAACCTTATGCATGCGCCATTGGCCCTGCCTGGCTCGATACCAATAATGAGACTGTATCTTTGGCAGGCTACGACTGTGACAAAATAAAAAGCCGGATAAATGTAATGAGAGAAGACTGCAATGGAGTTACATTTTCAATCACTTATGATTTGTGCGGGGAACAAATAGAAGAAACCTACCAGCTTTCCGCGGAAGGTCTTTTATATAATATAAAAAGCGATTTACCGGGTATTCATATCACGGTTCCTCTTATAAGCACGGACGGGGCTGCCAAAGGTGTTTCAAAAATTACTGAAGAGGGTATTATCACAAAGTACCGGGGGGCTGTTTATAAAGTCATTTGCGAGCAGCCTGAAATTACCGGCGAATTCTGTGCGAATCGAAATGCGATATATAAAATCGCCAGAATTAAAGACCATATGGTTAAGCTGCAGTTGATTGCCAACGGAATCGAAAAATAAGAAAAGCAGCATAATAATACGATATTTTACAGTTTTATTGATAAATATGCAGGACAGAACAACCGGTGTTAAAAAACACAAAAAATTTTAGTTAAATATTTGACAATCTAAGCGCCGGATGATAATCTTCTAATGACATATTGTAATATTAAGATATGTAAATATTAATAAATCAAACAAATGATAAAAAAATCCGGATAAACCGGAATAACGGGAAAGGGGAACCTTGTGAAAAAGTTTTTTTCTACCTTCGTTTTTTGTTTCTTGGTATGGATTCTGCTGGCAGGCGTAAGCCCTCCGGAGTTGCTGCTGGGAGGCGGGATTTCTATTGTTCTTGCTGTGCTTATCGCGAAATTTACCAATATAGCAATAAGTTGGAAAACACCGGTGCAGATCGTACTGTTCATTGTACTTTATTTGCCGGTTTTCCTATATGAATTGGTTAAGTCAAATATTGATGTATTATTCAGGGTGCTTAATCCGAAGCTTCCCATCAATCCCGGTTTTGTAAAAGTTAAAAGCCAGGTCGGCGGTAAGCTTGGAAAACTCATTCTGGCTAACTCGATAACCCTCACACCGGGAACTATTTCCGTTGATGCTGATGATGAAGGAATATTTGTACATTGGATCAATGTGAGCGGGAAAGATAATAAAGAGTATTCAGAGAAAATCGCAGGAAAATTTGAGCGCTTATTAAGGAAGGTGGTTTTATGATAGCAAATATTATCTTCTTTTCATTGGTTGCCCTGGGTATAATATTTTCCATCGTGAGAATGGTCTTGGGGAAAACGCCTTTTGACAGGGTTCTGGGTATTGATGTGATAAACATCATTATCACAGGCCTGCTTGTCGTAATAGCCGGAATTCTGGATAATCCTCTTTACCTGGACATTGCAATAGTATTTGCAATCCTGGCTTTCCTGGAAACCGTGGTATTCGCAAGGTATCTGGAGGGCAGGGAATGAATATTTTATATTACATATTGATAATTACAGGCGCTGTGTTCTACGCAGCAGGGGGACTGGGGCTGCTAAGGATGCCAAGCATCTATACAAGGGCGCAGGCTGGAACAAAAGCAACTACACTCGGAACCATGCTCACCTTAATTGGTGTTGGCGTAGTTCATCCTGCATGGCTTCCCAAGATTCTTCTGATAATAGTATTTATTGTTTTGACTAATCCGGTGGGCAGCTCCACTTTAATCAGGTCTGCCTACAGGAGCGGGGTGAAATCAAGCGTCGAACCTGCAGTGGACGACCTTGGACCTCATTATGAAAAGGAGGCTGAATGATGGAATTTATTAATATCCTCGAATGGGGCGTCAGCATACTTCTTGTATTTTTCGCACTCGCGGCGGTAATATCAAAAAAATTACTCACTGCAATAGTATTTCTTTCAGTGCTCAGCATGGCGGCTGTGGCAGCTTTTGCATTATTGAGGGCTCCTGATGTAGCAGTGACGGAAGCGGTAATCGGCTCAGGTCTTGTAACATTCATATTCGTTGCCTCCATAAGGGGGCTGAGGAAGGCAGGTGAAGGACTATGAGAAAAGTATTTGCCGCAGGCCTTGTGATATTGTTTGGAGTGGTTCTGCTTCTCGGTTTGTCCAAAACCATGGATATTGCAGGATACGAGGACGGTTTGATTTCCGGGAAACCGGCTGAAGCATATATCAATAAAAATGTAACTGAAGAATCCGGTGAAATTATTTACGGTGAGACAAAAGATGCCGAAACTGGTTCGGCTAACATGGTAACCAGCGTAATAGCCAATTACAGGTCTTTCGATACGCTGGGAGAAGTTACAGTTCTGTTTCTTGCTGCAGTAGGGGTATCCATGCTGATAGGCGGGAGCGGAAAAGAGAAGAAAAGGAAAAAGAGCGGATTCATACTGCGAACAGCTGCCGGGATTATATTCCCCGTCATGTTGATTACAGGGATTTATATCTTTACCCATGGTCACCTAACACCAGGGGGAGGCTTCCCTGGCGGAAGTATGATTGCATCTTCATTCCTGTTACTATATATGGCTGATGAGAAATTTTCTCTGAAGCTGTCTGGCTTTAAATTCGCAGAGGGAATCGCCGGCTCGCTTTATGTGCTGGCCGGAGCCGCCGGTCTTTTCATCGGCGGATACTTCCTGATGAACTTTCTTCCCACCGGTACAGTGGGAACTCTGTTCAGCGCCGGTATAATACCTATTATTTATGTGATAATCGGCCTGAAGGTCGGTTCCGAAATTACCGGGATTATAAGCGACATGCTGAAAGAGGAGGTGTCGGTATGATTAGACTTGCATCGCTGCTGCTGATCCTCATCGGATTATACGGCATTTTCTCCACAAGAAATGTTATAAAGATTTTAGTAGGCGTTAATATAATGGAATTGGGTGTGAATATATTTATAATATCCGTCGGATTCGTAAGCGGCGGAATCGCTCCAATCCTGACTTCGGGTTCATTCAGTTCCGCACTGGAATTTGTTGACCCGCTGGCCCAGGCACTGGTTCTGACTTCAATTGTTATAGGACTCGGAATAACGGCCCTTGGCCTCGTGTTTGCCAGAAAGATTCATTCTAAGTACGGAACCTATGATTTAAATGCGGCAGGAGGTAGTAAAGATGATTAATCCTGTATTCCTGATTGTTATTCCATTGATTCTCGCATTCGTATCCCTTGTATTTAAAAAAGCCGGGAAATGGCTGCTGTTGGCAGGAGCCTTGATAAATACGGGTTTACTTTTCTTCCTTGAAAAGGGGGAAGTTATAATCGGTGGGTTCAAACCGCCGTTCGGAATCAACTTAATACTGGATAACTACTCTATGGCAGGTGTTGTCCTGGCGGGTGTCCTTTTTCTGGCTGCAATAGTCATATCCATGGACAAGGCATCCAAATATTCTATAGTGCTGCTTACGGCATTGGCAGGACTGAACGGCATGCTGCTTACCGGCGACTTATTCAACCTGTTTGTATTCATGGAAATCACAGTGATTTCAGCATACATCCTTAGTATGGCAGGAAAGAAACCGGAGCATTCGTTTAATTACCTTGTGCTTGGGTCTATAGGCTCTGTATTTTATCTTGCAGGCCTTATAATGTTCTATTCCATAACCGGAACATTGAATATGGCCGACATGGCCGGACAAAACCTGGCGACCGGGAATTCTGCATTGTTTGTTCCGCTGTTCCTAATGTTCGCCGGACTGGCTGTTGAGGCAAAACTCATCCCGTTCGGGGGCTGGGTCAAAGGTGTTTATGGTAATTCAAACAGACTTACCGGGGCGTTGTTCGCATCTGTGTATGCTGCGGTAGTCCTCATGGTTTTCGGCAGGGTTTTCAACGATGTTTTTGTCCTTGAAGGTGCTGCGCTGACAATCATAGTCATAATAGGACTCGCCACATTCGCTTTTGGAGAAGCCGCTGCCTTTAGACAAAAGAGTATGCGTAGGATTCTGTTGTTTTCAAGCATAGGCCAATCGGGCCTGGCAGCAGTATTATTTGCGCTTGGGCTTGTTTTTCCTGCGGTATTAATCGTTATCAACAATTCCATTGGAAAATTCATCATGTTTACCATAACAGGAAAACTTAGAGAAACTTATGGTACAGATGACTACACAAAGCTTAAGGGATCTTTCTATAGTAATAAACTAACTGGCATTGCTTTCTCTATAGCGGCTCTGTCCTTGATAGGCCTTCCGCTTTTCTTCGGATTCTATGCCAAGATCAATGCCCTGACAGCATTGATCAACGGTGGAAACTGGTTTATACCGGCGGCAATCCTAATCCTTGCCATTATAGAAGGTGCATACTTTATTAGGTTGCTTATAGCGTTATGGGCTCCCGGCAAAGAAGGTGAATATGCCGACAAAGCGCATATAGTAGGAGATTCAAAGATTTTTAACATTAAAAAAACCGTATTGATATTTATAATGTCCCTGGCTATCCTGGCCGCGGGACTGCTGCCTGACCTGGCAGGGGATTTGATATCCTCAAGCGACGGGTTCATGGGCGGGGACGGCCCTGCATTTACCATGTCGCAGCTGAAAGGAGGAGAATGATGAATTTAGCAATCATACTTGCTGTAACAGTCTTAATGGCTGCGGCTTCATTCTTCATAACACGGATTAATAAGAAGGCGGGCGGCTTTACAACGGTTCTGTCTTCATTGTTTGCCCTAGCAGCACTTTTCTTCTTAAGAGGTAGCATAGGCGAAGATTTCGCCATCTTCTATTTCACCTTCAGCATCACGACCGTCGGATGGTATTTTTCCCTGGTTATGGTTATGGCTTACTCAATGACTTCATTCTTCAATCCCTATTGGATGGAAAAAATGATGTACCCGGGAAGCTACAATTTCATGTATCTGCTTTCAATGGCCGGAACTATCGGAATGTTTTTTGCCAAAGATTTCATTACATTGTTCGTCTTCTGGGAAACAGTGGTATGGTCCTCAACATTCATAATTCAACTGGGCAAGTCGAGAAAAGCCTCGTATGTGTATTATGTAATTAGTGCAATAGGCTCTATGGCAACGTTGTTTGCAATCATGCTGGCATATTCTGTATCGGGAACCTTTGTAATAAGCGAAGCCTTTGCAGGATTGTCCGGAGGAATGGCAATAGCCGTATTCTTCACATTTATACTTTCCGGGCTTGCAAAAATCGGGATATTCCCATTCCATGTCTGGCTTCCCGAAGCCCATGGCAGCGCACCTCATACATTTTCGCCCGTGCTTTCCGGCGGACTTGTTAAAATGGGAGCTTTCATTGCATTCCTTAGTGTTACGGCATTCCCCGCGTATGAAATTTTCGGAGATATGTTCAAAGTATTCGGAGCACCGCTGCCTATATATTTCCTTATGGCCCTTGGTGCAATCAGCATTATTGTCGGAACGCTTATGGCTATTAAACAAGAAGATGCAAAACGACTGCTGGCATATTCATCCGTTGCAAACGGAGGATATATCCTGATAGGGATACTCATGCTGGATCAAGTCGGATTCGCAGGCGGCATGATGCACCTGATAAACCATGCGGTTGCATCGGCGGCAGCTTTTCTTGCTATAGCAGCTGTTGCGTATAGGACAGGAACTACAAAAATGAGCGAAATGGGAGGTATGATACACCGTATGCCGGTGACTTACCTCGTTTATCTGATAGCAATTATTTCAATGGCAGGGATACCTCCGATGGGCGGATTCGTTTCAAAATGGCTCATCTTCCAGGGACTTGCTGATAAAGGCATGATATTCCTGGCAGCGGCCGCATTCTTCGGTTCCATCGGTTCATTCATGTATGTGTTCAGACCATTAAGTGCAGTGTTCCTCGGGCAGACATTTACCCGGGACCTGAAGAAAAAGGAAGTCGGGTTCTTTATGATGTTCCCGATGCTAATATTGACCGGACTGAGTCTGTTAACCGGGGTTTTCCCCAATATTTTCCTAAGGGTAATAACTGAAATTCAAACTTCAATAGGACTAATTCCGGTGACGCTGGCTGAAAATACGATAGTGACCGCAAATGGATTTTTGGATGCTTTCAGGGTGTTCATTGTATTTGGATTCGGATTCGCTATAGCTTTTGTTATATTCATTGTGAGGCGTAAAAGCACGAAAGTAGAACTCATGGATACATATACCTCGGCAGAATTCATACACACAAGGGAATTGCTGCATTATAGTTCCAAGTTTTATGCACCATTTGAAAGAATGTACGGGAATGCTCCCGACACAATGACGCTATATAAAAAGATATCAGTTAAAATAAGAGAACTCGGCGGGCTTGCCGAATCACTGTTCTATAGCCACAAACCTGAGAAAACAGTATTCTGGATGATGGCAGTCGGAATAATTGTAATTCTGATAGGAGGTGTTGTCTAATGACTGTAATGAATTTTGTTTATGGTTTCTTGGTTTTATTAGGAGTTTTCATTTTCCAGACAACCCTGACCGGGCTTAACAGGAAAGTAACAGCGAGGCTGCAGAAAAGATACGGGGCAAGATGGTACCAGCAGTTCCTTGACATTTTCAAGGCACTGAGAAAAGATTCCACATCCCACGGCTGGGTTTTTGACTTCGGTGTAATTATGGCCCTTGGCGGAATAATGGCCACGGTAATTTTCATACCTATATCAGGCTTCCAGGCCTTCCCTGGTCTTGATAACGTTTTTGTAATCTCATATCTACTTGCCGTAGGCATGCTGGGGATGGCGATGAGCGCTGCAGGTTCCGGGAATCCATGGGCTAGCATCGGTGTCGCCAGGGCATTGACCAATATGCTGGCATATGACATACCGCTGATGATTGTTATATTCGCAATGATATTTGCCTATGACTCCGCATCGCTAAGCGAAATCGCCGCAATGCAGCAGGGAATGGGAATACTTGGATGGAATGCAATAAGGATGCCGCTTGGCGGAATAGTCGCTGTAATCGCACTCTTGGGAATGCTGGGCAAGAAACCTTTTGACTCTTTCATAGCACCGGCTGAAATTGCTTCTGGTCCAATGGTTGAATACGGCGGGAAACACTTGGGTTTCATGTTTATACTTCATGAGTTCATGACATTTATTGAAGTAGCTTTGATACTGAACCTGTTTTTCGGCGGCGGAGCAACCATTTGGGAATACATGCTTAAGTACGCAATTCTCTATACCTTTGCCAATATAATCTCAGGCGTTATGCCGAGGTTTAAAATAGACCAGGCGGTCAGATATTTCTACAGGGTGCCCCTTGCAATGGCTATTGTCCAGGGACTTGTGGTCATATTAACCGGGCTAGGAGTGACAATATGGTTTTAAAAAATGACGACAACAGGAACATCTGGGAGAAAATAGGCGATTATTTCAGCGCTAACTCCATATGGATGAAGTGGTACTGCACAGGATGCGGCGCTATTGAGATGCCTCCTACAATGACTTCACGCTTTGATATGGAAAGACTTGGGATGGGACCGATGGCAACACCGCGGCAGGCTGATGTGCTGTTGATTACAGGGTATCTCAGTACGAAAACACTCAGAAGGGTAATCTACTCATATGAACAGATGAACAGTCCCTGTTTTATAGTAGCTTTCGGGTCATGTACAATAAACGGCGGTATATATTATGATTCATATGCCACAATAGGCAGGCTGGATAAATACCTTCCGGTAGACCTGTACATAGCCGGCTGCATGCCGAGACCTGAAACAATCATGAACGGATTTAACGAATTGATCCAAATGATAAAAAAGGGCGAAGCCAAAGGCTGGAAGCATTATCAGGAGAATTATGAGTGGTATAAGAAGAATCAACTGGATTCCCTCGGAGAGATAATTATAAAGGATGAGTTCCATGAATAATATTATTAATGAAATTAAAGCAGCCCTTGCTCCTCTTAAGATGGAAACACCTGCAGACAAGCAGATAGCTGCAGTGGTCAGACCCGAAGCTATCCATAATTCGCTTTCATACCTAAGGCAAAGGGGATTTACCCAGCTTTGCATAGTTACATGCATTGACTGGATTAAGGATTCAGAGTTTGAACTGGTATATATACTGTTCAGCTGGACCGACGGCATTCATGTGCAGCTAAGGGCTAGAGTAGACAGAAATAATCCGGTCATGGTCACCGCTACAGATATATTTCCGGGTGCAAGGTACTATGAAAGGGAAGTGACTGAATTTTTCGGGGTAGAATTTACCGGAAACGAAGATGCCGGAAAACCTCTTTTCCTAGAGATATGGGACGACCTGCCTCCTTTAAGGAAAGACTTCGACCCACAGGCTTATTCGGATTCTAAATTCCCGATGAGGGAAAGGGGAAATGAATTTGTATCAGAGATCGGAGGGACTGAAAAATGAATGAAGTTAAACTGTTTTTAGGCCCCCAGCATCCCGGAATGCATGGAAACTACAGCGTTCATATGTATGTGGACGGAGACATAATAGAAAAAGCACGGCCCACGCCCGGATTCCTGCACAGGGGATTTGAGAAGCTTATGGAACGTCGCCACTGGATGGGCAACCTTGCTTTGATTCCGAGGATATGCGTGCCTGAACCGGATATCAATGAATTTGTATATGCACAGGGTATTGAAATGCTTGCGAATATTGAAGTGCCGGATAAAGCTCATTGGATTAGGATGCTTGTACTTGAAATGGCAAGGGTCATGGTTCACCTTATGTCACTTGGATTCATAGGAGGCCCGACGGGGATGTATACGGCCACTTATTGGGCAATAGCCCAGAGAGATCTTATTCTTGACCTGTTTGAGGAACTCTGCGGAGCCAGGATATATCATATGTACATCGTGCCGGGCGGGGTCAGGAAAGACCTTCCCGAAGGATTTACAGACAGGGTTCTTGCAATGATGGATGAACTCGAAGTGAAAATCCCCGAATATGAAGAACTTATTTTGAAACATCCAATTATCCATGCAAGGGCAAAGGATAACATAATGCTTCCGGCAGAAGTGGTATGGGAGCTTGGGGTTACCGGTATCGGAATGCGAAGTGCAACCGGCGAGGAAAACGACCTCAGAAAAGTAAAACCATATGCGCATTATGATAAGGTTGAATTTGAAGTGCCGACGGCAACTTACTCAGACGCTCTGACGCGGCTGAATCTAAAAGTCCGTGAAATGTACCAGAGCATGAGGATAATCCGTCAGGTAATTGATAAGATGCCTGCCGAAGGTCCTGTGAATGTGCCTGTATCGCCCGGTAATGCCCTCAGATGGACTGTTCCCGAAGGAATGGTGTACTCTGCAGTTGAATCCAGCAGAGGCGAATACGGTTATTTCATAGTCTCCGACGGCTCGGAAATGCCTTACAGGATAGCGGTAAGGGGTGCGTCTTTTCCCCAGGGGCTTCTGGGTATTGAAAAATACCTGAAAGGCCACAGGATTGACGATGCTTCAATTTGGATGGATACGATGGGCGTTTGTTCGCCGGAGATTGACAGGTAGGTTGAGTATGAATAAAGATAAAAGCATTTTTTCACCGATAAAAGCATGGAAATACCTTCTCAGAAAACCTGTTACGGTTTTAAAAAAGGATATTTTCGATAAACCCAGGGAGGCGGCTTTAAGATACAGGGGTTTCCATCAGAATGACTGGGAAAAATGCCTCGGCTGCGGCACATGTTCGAAGATATGCCCGACGAATGCTATAACGATGGTGGAAGTTGATTCTCTTGAAGAAAAAGAAGGATACAAGAATGAACGGCCTGCTTTTGATTACGGTCGCTGTTGCTATTGTGCTATATGTGTAGATATCTGCCCGTCGGATTCACTTAATATGAGCAGGGAATACCTCCATATGTCAACCGATGCCGATACGTTTTATACGCTGGCTGATTCAAAAGGTATTCATAGGGATAATTTTGATAAAGGTTATGTCAGGGACAGCGATTCAGAACTGCTTGACCTTGTCCGGTATGAAATGGAACATGAGCCTGTAGGCAGGAAGACTTCTTTCCTTGAAATAGTAAAAGGTTATTCTCTTGAGAAAGCCCTTGCTGAAAGTGCAAGATGCGTGGAATGCGGAATATGCACTGAAACGTGCCCGGCACGCATGAATATACCTGAATATATTAAAAGTGTCTGGGAAGGTGATATGAAAGGTGCCGTCGGATACCTATATAAAACAAATCCGCTTGCCAATGTATGCGGCAGGATATGCACCCATAAATGCGAGGATGTATGCGCTCTTAGCATAAGGGGAGAGGCAATTTCAATCAGATGGCTTAAAAGGTTTATTGTAGATAATACGCCTATGGATGAATATGAGGAAGCAGCTCTTGAGTTTGTGACTGAACCGGTAAATGGTAAAGTGGCAATTGTCGGTTCCGGCCCGTCCGGACTGTCATGCGGGTACTACCTTAGAACCCTGGGATATGAAGTGGACATATATGAAGAAAAAGCACTGCCCGGCGGGGTAATCCGCTATGGAGGCCCTGAATACAGGCTTCCTGAGGAAAGTGTATTAAAAGATATCGGAATGATTGAAAAATCAGGTGTTAATTTTATATGCAATACCAAGGTGGGCCGTGATATACAGCTGGATGAATTACACAAGAAATATGATGCGGTTTTCTTAGGTACAGGTTTATCACTTTCAAGACCTTTGAAAATCCCCGGAGGTGAACACACTGATGTAGAATATGCCATTCCTTTCCTTGGACAGACCAGAGATTATCTAAGGGAACTGGCTGATATGCCTGATATCCACGAAAAAGCAATCGTTATAGGAGGGGGAAATGTTGCCTTTGATGTGGGCAGGACCCTCATAAGGCTGCAACAGATTAAGTATGGTGCAGATTATGTGTCAATAGCTGCACTGGAGCATAGGGATATCCTTCCATGCGATCTTGAGGAATTGGAAGAAGGCGAAGAGGAGGGCGTAAGGGGACATTTCGGATACGGCCCCGATGAAATCGTCATAAAAGATGGAAAAATCACAGGACTCAGGGTTAAAAAAGTCGTCTCCATATTTGATGAGGACGGAAGCTTTGACCCTAAGTATGACGACTCCGATTCCTTTGTTATAGAAGGCACACAGGTATACATAGCCACAGGACAGATGCCGGAATATGCTTTCTTCGACGAAGCCATGCTTGAACAAGTGGAAATCGCACGCGGCCAGGTTAAGGTCGGCGAGAAAGGCCAGTTCGGAAACTTCCCATGGTTATTTGCAGGCGGCGATATCGTTCAAGGTCCGGATATCATTACAGGTGTTGCCAACGGCCATGATTCGGCTGAAGGCATAGATGCTTATATAAGACAAAAAAACATGTAACCCTACATATTTCATAAGGCCGCCCCACAGGCGGCCCTTTTTTTAATCCTCCGGCTAATAGTCCATGGGGTTATTAACCTAAAATTTGATAGAATAGGGAAGGAGGCGAGATAAGTATGTCAATCGAGTATTTTAACAAGACGCTTAATGAATCTGTTGATACAGATTCAAATTTCCGCAGGTGGAGCGATTACAGAGATGCGGTAACCGATTATATCAAGTTGTATAAAAATGAGAGCGGCACATGCATAATTCTAGGGGCGGGTAATATCCTGGATATTAATCTTGGGGAATTAATTAACCCGGAATATGAAACAGTATTGGCTGATATTGATGTTAAGTCAGTAGAAGAGGGAATTAAAAGACTTGGTTTGGCAAAGAATATATCAGTTATTAAATCGGACCTGGGAGGTCTTGATGCATGCTCGTTCATGAAAAAAGCATCATTACTTACCCAGGGTAATGACATCGCCGGTCTTAAAAAATATTTAGAAACATATGAATTCAAAAGCGGGTCTGAGACCGATGGTTTCAATAATGTTATGTTGTCATCAGTTTATACACAGCTGTTTATTCCGCAATTTGTATATCTTCTGCAACAAAGTTCGATGGATGACAATACTAAGCCAGCAGCACTGGAAGCTGCCCTTAAATTCACTGCTAAACTTATTAAGCATGTAAATGATGAAATAATAAGGATGGCTGCAGCAGGTGCCTCGGTCTGTGCCTGGTCGGATATTCTGGAATATAAAGAAGGTGATAACGCGTTGTATGACATAAAGAATCATATTATAGATAGTATCTGGATGGATGAATTCTACAAAACCTATGTCAGGGATTACGGACATGGCCTTGGCTCATACGGCATAGCAGATCTCGGAGAAAGACTTGGGGATTTGACTGAAAAGTGGATGATATGGCCCTTTAGTAAAAAACGAACCCTGATAGTGAAAATTATTGCAGGTAAAGTTACCAGCTGAATGTCTTTATATATTTATAGTTAATTGATGGGAGTTCAAGTCCTGGATTCTCATGAAGCCAACTGCCGTTGAATCCGTTTTCCGAAGCTGCCGCCTCGAAATGATACAAAGCAATACCTGCATCAAGGCGCTGCATGCTGAACCCTAGGTTACTGCTGTATTTCGGATCTTCATTTAAATAGAAATGAACGCTGTCATTTCCTTTATCCATCACCAGCCTCCAGGGTTGTTTATTTGAAGCGCTGGGACTAAGGCGGACACTTTCAAATGCAGACAGTAAAACGGAATATTTACCTTTTAACGCTCCTGAAGTCAAACCCTCATTGAAAGTACTATTAAAAAAGATATCGGTCCATTTCCGACGTTTATCGGCCTTTACAAAAAACCGCATGGCTTTTTCAGCAGTACGCCTGTTCTCTTCAGGATACCCGATGGGTAAAACCGCGGGTATCAATTCTCCATCTTTAAGGCCAAGGGGGTTTGAAAAATCTTCACGCTTAAAAGTTCCGCCTAACCAGCAGGAACCGATATTTCTTTCAACTAGCTTTATGATGATTTTTTCAAGAAAGTATCCATAATCTTCAATATTTGAGGTTGTATTAGAAACGGTGCCTGCAATATAAGCCTGGGCTTTCCTGATAAACCCATAAGTTCCGATAATGCTGCCATCTC